>Ga0224520_1000144_pt1 | contig 23032 bp, 25 predicted proteins | sample CFST25metaG_2_FD_180684 | JGI IMG/M metagenome (GOLD analysis project Ga0224520, IMG submission 180684) | Peat soil microbial communities from Stordalen Mire, Sweden - C.F.S.T-25 | ecosystem: Environmental > Terrestrial > Soil > Wetlands > Peat | place: Sweden: Norrbotten County, Stordalen Mire... | reverse complement strand
GGCCACGGTGGACCAAAGGATCACATCGGCCGCCAGATGCGCGGCAGGGAGCGAGGTCATGCGGGGCAGTACGAAGGACCCCACCACCAGCAGGACCCCCAGCAACGCCCAGGCCAGGATGCGGCGCGGCGCACTGACCTTCTCCCTCAAGTCTCGGAACATGAGGAGAAGGATACGCTCATCATTCCCGGAATCGCGCCACGGTCCGGGCGGGATCACCCCCCCAAAACGGGCGGATGGCGGCTATGCCGGCTAGGCGGGGATGCATGATCAGAGGGGCGTTGAACGGATCGACGCCGCCCAGGGCGAGGAGTTTGGGACCGATAGCCGGCAGGCCATCGAGGAAGGTCCGGCATCGCTCCCATCCCCAGGGAGCACCCTTGCCGGGGGTGGCGAAGATCGGAGAGATCAGCAGCTGGTCCGAGGTTCTCCTGGCCATCCACTGGGATTCGTCATGAAGGGGGCGCGACAGCGGCACCAGCCCTGGTTCGAGGTCGGGGTGGACTTCGGGGGCGTGGAGGCCACACCCGGCGGCAAAGGCCACGTCCAGACGACCCGCCATCCAGAGCCGTACCTCCGGAGCGGTGTCCTGGCACCACCGGGCGGCTTCCAGGAGATGCCGGGCGGACATGTCCTTCTCCCGGATCATGAATTCATCCACTCCGGCATGGAGCACGGTCCGCCAGGAAACGCGGTCGAAACCGAGCCCCGGCGTGATGGCCAGGAGGATCATCCGAACAGGCTTTCCAGCGCGATGGGGTCGAGCTTCGGGATGGCGAGGACCGCCACATTCTCGGCCACGTGAGCGGCATGCCCCATGCCACAAAGGGCGGTGGTGACCCCCGGGCAGGAGCGGGTGAATTGGAGCGCCGCCTGGGCAGGTGTGCGCAGGCCTAGGGCTTCCGCGAACCCATCCGGCAGCTGGCGCAGGATACGCGCCTGCATGATGGAGGCCGAAGTCTGGACCAGGAGCCCGCTGGCCTGGGCGGCAGCCAGGGGGGTCATCGCCGTGCCATCGATCTCCTGGGTCGGGGCCAGGAAGGCTTCGGGCATGGCCAGGTTGAGGGGCAGCTGGATCCAACGGAAGTGGTGATCCCGGCCGCCAGCCGCCTCGGCGGCCGCCAGCAGGCGGGCCAGGCTCAGGTGCCCCTGCTGACCGGGGGGCACCCGGAAGCCGTTCCAGGTGGCCACACCATAGGCGCGGATTGTTCCCGCGGCCACGAAGCCCTCGCAGGCTTCAAAGGCTCTGCCAATGGCGGCGTAGAAGGCCTCAGCTCCCAAGTGCGCCAGTTGCTGTTCGGGATTGTGCAGATGGAACAGATCCAGGCTCTCGAGGCCCAGGGCCTCCCTGCTGATGTCCAGCTGGTGGGCCAAGTACTTCGGAGTCATGGCGTGGCATCCGTCCACCAGATCGTCCACGGAAAGGATGCCCGGCTGCTCCAGCACCCGATGAAACCAGGCCCGGGGGCCCTCCTCGGGATCGCCATCGGGCATGGGGATGTAGCCGGCCTTGGTGGAGACAAAGAAACCATCCCGGGGAAGACCCTTGAAGACTGCTCCCAGGGCCCTTTCCGAGCGCCCGTTGCGGTAGTTCGCGGCGGTGTCGAAGACGGTCCCCCCGGCGGCGAAAAAGGCCTTCCCGGCCTCCACGTAGGCAGCATCAACGGCGTCCGAGGCTTGGCCCAGGTAGGTACCTAGACCGAGGCTACTGAGCTCCATGGCGCCTCCTGGATGTGAATGCTGGCTGTTGGGGCGGGTTCACCCCGCCCCAACAGCGGGGGTTCCGGGGGGACATCGCGAGCGAAGTGAGCAGGCGGTCTCCCCGGACAGTATTAACTGTCCAATTCCTCCTTGGCGCCCTCTAGGCCCATGGTGATGAGGCGATCGGAGGCTCGGCGGGACCACTCTGAGCCTGGATAGCTCTCCACCAGCTTGCGATAGTAGCTCTTGGCTTCGGCGCGAAAGACTTTGATCCGCTCGGCGCTGAAGGCCTGGAAATCCTTGCCGTACTGAATGAGCTCCTCTTTGCTGAGATCCTTCAGGCTTTCCTTCTGGAGCTTGACCGCATAGTCCTTGTTGAACTGAGTGACCTCTTCGCCCGAGAGGAGTCGCTGGCGCATGGCCTCACCCAGGTAGAAGTAGGCCCGCTCGCGGTCCACGTAGTCGGGATAGGTTTCCAGGAGATTCTTGAGCCGGCGTTCAGCACCGGGATAGTAGTAGGTGTTCACGTAGAACGTCCCCACCAGCAGCTCGTGCTCGGCAATGCGGCGCCAGCATTGAAGGATCTTCGCGCGTGTCTCCCCTACATAAGGACTTCCCGGGGATTCCTTGAGGAGCTGCTGGAAACCATCCAGGGCCTTCCGGGTCTCGGTCTGATCGCGTTCGGCGCTTTCGATGGAGGAGAAGTGGCAGAGGGCGCGGTGGTAGAGCGCGTAGTCCCGCAGTTCATGACGAGGGAAGTAGTTCAGGAAGCTCGCGTACTCGACCTCGGCTTCCGGGAAGCTGGGACTGCTCTGGAAGAAGAAGCTATCGCCCAACATGAGCTTGGCCTTGGGGAATTCCGCGGATCCAGGAAGGTATTGCTCCAGATGCCGCAGGGTCACACGGGCTTCGGTGAACTTCCCCTGCTTCATCTGTTTGTCTGCTGTCGTCATCAATTCGGCGGCAGAGACGCCCGTATCGATGGCCTTCGGTTTGTGGCAGCCCAGGCCCAGACCCACCATGGAGGCGGTGAGAGCGAGGACGGTGAGGATGCGCTTCATTTGGACTCCGGTGGCGGCAGCACTTCAGACATGGCGGGACAATGCGAAGAGTTCCTGGGCGAAGGGTTCCAGGCTCGGTACAGCTTCTCGAGCCACGGCTCCACCAGGGCCTGGGCCTCGGCCCGGCGGCGGTCGTGGAAGATCTCATGGAATAAGCCCGGCAGGCGGTGGCGTTCCAGGAGCTCTGGCCGCACAGCGGACCACAGGGCCTCGGATGCGTCCGGGTCCACCACCGTATCGCTTCCGGACTCCAGCAGGAGCATGGGGCGGTCCAGTTCATGGCCCAGGGGCAGCACCTCGGCCCGGCCTTCGTCCAGGGCGGCCCCGAAGGCCGCGGTGGCCCACCGGTGGCAAAGGGGATCGGCCTCGTAGCGCTGGACGATGACGGGATCGGAACAAACGCGACTCTTGTCTCCATGGAGCTGGATAGGACGGTGTGGCATGAACAAGCGAAGCAGGCGCGATAGGACCACGAGGATTTTCGAACTCGACGTCACGGACACAGCAGGGCTCGACAGGATCAGGCCATCCAAGGTATCCGCATGCCAGAGGAGTGTAAGGATGGCGACGAGGCCCCCGAAGCTATGGCCCAGAACCACCTGGGGACAGACCGGCAAGGGCGGCATGGGGACACCGTCCACCAGCCGGGCCGTCGCGCCGGTGCGCTCGGCGTCGTGGCGGCGCTCCTGTCTCAGGAAGAGGGCCAGGTCATCCACGAAGGCACGGATGCCTACCGCATCGCCCCTAGGGCCGCCGGAGCGACCGAAGCCCTGGTGATCCACGCTGGAGACGGACCAGCCCAGCCCGTGCAGCCAATGGGCCGTATGGCGGTAGCGCTCGCCATGCTCGCCGTAGCCGTGCGAGATGACCACCCGGCCCTTGGGCGTGGGGTGTTCCCACCGCGCCCAGGCCAGGGGCACTCCCCCATGGCCGGTCAGGACCCCACGGAGGGTGGGTTCCAGATCGGCGGGGATCACAGGGATGAATCCAGACATCCATCCAGAATAGCGTGGCGCCCGGGAATCCCTTATTGCCTTAAACTCAAAGGTTCCCCGGCGGACGGGGCCGGAGACGCTGACGATGGATTTCGAGACCCTGGTGCGGGCCAAGAACGAGCTGGAACCCCGCGTCCAGCAGTTGGTCACCCACCTGGATCCCGAGCGCAAGGCCCTTGAGCTGGAGCAGATCGAGGAACGGACCACGGCGCCAGGCTTTTGGGACGACCCCGATGCCGCCAAACCCCTCCTGCAGAAGCGGGGGACCATTACCAGCGACATCGCCCTGGCCAAGCGTCTGACGACCGGGATCGAGGACTTGGACACCGGGTTGGAACTGGCCAAGGAAGACGGGGACATGTTGGCCGAGGTCGAATCTGTGGCAGGCGAGCTCCGCAAGGTCGTCGAGGATGCTGAGCTGCGCATGATGCTCAGTGGGGACCTCGACCACAACCATGCCATCGTGGCCATCGCTCCCGGGGCCGGCGGCACGGAAAGCCAGGACTGGGCGGCCATGCTGCTCCGCATGTACCTGCGCTTCTGTGAATCCAAGGGCTGGCCCACGGAGATGATCGACTACCAGGACGGGGAGGAGGCCGGCATCAAGGGAGCCACCTTCATCGTGGATGCCCCATTCTCCTACGGTTACCTGCGAGCCGAGGCCGGCGTCCACCGCCTGGTGCGCATCAGCCCCTTCGATTCCGCCAAGCGGCGCCACACCAGCTTTGCGGCCGTGTATGTGAGTCCCGAGCTGGACGACACCATCAACGTCGATATCCCCGAGAAGGATCTCAAGATCGATGTCTTCCGGGCCAGCGGTGCGGGTGGCCAGCACGTGAACCGCACTGAATCCGCCGTGCGCTTCACCCATCTGCCGACGGGCATCGTGGTCAGCTGTCAGAACGAGCGCAGCCAGATCAAGAACCGTGCGACCGCCTTGAAGGTCCTGCAGGGTCGGCTCTACGAAGTGGAGCAGCGGAAGTTCCTGGACAAGGTGGCCGCCGCCAGCGGGGACAAGGCCGATGTGGCCTGGGGCAGCCAGATCCGCAGTTACGTCTTGCAGCCTTATCAGATGGTGAAGGATCACCGCACCGGCGCAGAAACCAGCCAAACCCAGAAGGTGCTGGACGGCGACATCGACGTATTCATCCGAACCCAGCTGCTGGCCAAGAGCCTCAAGGCGGAATAGTCACTTCAGGACACGGAAGAGGTTGCTGAAGTCATCCCGCCACACCAGGGCCTGGCTCGGCAGGGACTTCACATCCTCGTTATCCCGGAAGGCCGGACGGTCGAAAAAGGCCTCGTCCTGGGTGATTAGGACCCAGGTGGACCCGTAGGACCCTTCCTCCGGATCCGATTCCGTGTCGACGACCCGGGCCCTCCGGCCGAAGGCGTCCACAGAGGCCCTCACCACGGGCTGGAGGTCCAGGTAGCGGTTGGAGACATGGACGGCCAAGACGCCGCCGGGAGCCAGGTGCCGGAAGTAGAGGGCGAAGGCCTCGCGGGTCAGCAGGTGCACGGGGATGGCATCGCTGGAGAAGGCGTCGATGGCCAGCAGATCGTAGCCCTGGGTAGGCTCGGCCTCCAGGCTGAGCCGCGCGTCGCCCAGCACCACCTCGGTGGTGGCCCGGCCTTGCCCCAGGTAGGTGAAGTAGCGCCTCGCGAAGGGCTCCACCAGGGGGTTGATTTCATAGAAGCGAAGCCGGTCTCCGGGCCGCCCGTAGGCCGCCAGGCTGCCGGTCCCTAGGCCCACCAGGCCCAGCTTCCGCGGCTGTTCCTTCAGACTGGCGATGGCCAGACCCACCCCGGAATCCAGACTGTAGTAGGTCGCCGGGCGACTCGCCTTGACCGGGTCGAGGAACTGGCCGCCGTGGGTGATGGTGCCGTGGGCCAGGGTGCGCCAGGTGTGATCCAGGTTGTCGAAGACGGCGAGGGTGCCGTAGAAGTTCCTCCCCCGGGCGATGGTGATCTGGTTGTCAGGCCTGTTCAGCCGAAAGGCATGGAAACCGAGCCCCAGGGCCAGCAGCCCCATCGCACCAGCGACTGGACGCTGCCAGCGATGCATCGGCCTCTGGTCCCAGGCCAAGGACAGTCCGGCCACCACGGCAGCGGCGGCGAGGCCCAGGGGAAGTTCCAGATAGGTGGTGAAGAGTCGCGGCGCCACCAAGGCCACGAAAATGCCACCCAGGGCTCCGCCGAGGCTGAGGCGCAGGTAGAACCCGGTCAGGAACTGCGGATGGGGCCGACGACGGGCCAGCTCTCCGTGCGCCACCATGCAGGCCACGAAGAGTCCGGCATTGAAGAGCAGCACCTGCCCCCGCACGGACCCCAGCCGGAACGCGGCCTTGCTCAACACGTCCCACCGGTGGTTCATCCATCGGAAGTCCGGCCGCAGGGACAGGGACATGATCAGCAGGAGGATGGGCAGCAATCCCAGGAAGAGACCCCGTTGGTACCACCGGCTGCCCTCGAAACAGAGGATGAAGCTGAGCAGGTAGAGGCCCAGCGGCAGGATCCAGAGGAAGGGAATGGGGGCGACATTGGTGCTGAGGTGAGTGGTCACGGCCATCAGCAGCATCGAAGGCACGGCCGCCAAGGCGATCCAAAGCAGTTTCTGGCCAGTCCCGGGACTTGCCGCGGGCTCCTGGGGAACCTGAACACCATCCACTTCATGGGCATTCCGCAGGGCCAGAAAGAAGACCAGCCCCGCGAACGTGAGGAAACCTGCCGACCAAAGCCAGGACTGGGCCTTCAGCGGCAGGAAGGGTTCCACCAGGAGGGGGTAGGACACCAGGGCCAGCATCGAGGCCAGATTGGATAAGGCGAAGAGACGATAGGGGGCCCGCCCTCGACGAGCCACCCAGGCTTGCACCAAGGGTCCCGTGGTTGAGAGCAGCAGGTACGGAAGTCCCACGGTCAGGGTGAGCAGGCCCAGGAGATGGCCCAGGGGCTCCTTGCCGCTCGAGGGGCGGAAGAAGGGGTGCAGTCGGAGGGGCAGCGTGAGAAGGGCCGCCAGCAGCAGTCCGCCATGCAAACGGACCTGACCCCGGTGGGACAGGTGGCGCACCACCAGGTGCGAATATAGATAGCCCAGGAGGAGCAGGGTCTGGAAGAAGAGCAGGCACGTGGTCCACACCCCCGCGCTGCCTCCGAACCAGGGCAGGACCAGCTTTCCCACCATCGGCTGCAACTGGAAAAGAAGGAAGGCACTCAGGAAGATGGTGGCTGCGGCCAGCAGGAGTGAGCCTTCCGGTCTCCCGTCGCCGGGGGTGTCCATCGTTGGACCCAAGGGTGGCCTCCCTTTGTGCGATGGTTATTCGCCCTTGGCGATCTGGATCTGTTCATCCTTGGGCAACCGGAAGACCCAGCGACCGGTGATGCGGTCCCAGAGATCGAAGCAGCAGAGCCAGTTCAGAAGGCCTGCCACCATCACGTAGGTCGACCCGTACTCCTGGGTGAGCGTGCGTACGGGCTCGGTACCTGCACCTCCGAAGGCCCATGCGAAGGCGCCGTACAGGGGCCCGATACCCAGGGTGCCCAGGGCACCGAGGGTGGGCAGCCAGGAGCCCTGCACGGGTACGAAGACGCCACCCTTCACACCAGCCACCGCGCAGTATTGCATCTGCAGTGCTCCGAGGAGGCAGAACAGCACCCATACGCCAAAGAAGGCCAGGGCCCTGCCTTTCTGTCCGATGGCCCAGTAGCCGGCACCGGGAACCAGCCACTGGAGCAGCAGGGGCTTCCAGGCGGCCTTTACCGCCTTCTTCTTTCGGAGCGGCATGGGAAGCTTCAGGGTGGGCGTGGGATCTGACATAGGTCCAGATTACCTCAGTCCTCGCGCTGAAAGGGCCCAGGTGCTCTTGCAGAGTCCTGTGGCTGAGTACCCGCCATCCATGTCGTGATTCTCAATGGGATGCCCAGGGTGAGCTATCATTCATGCATGATGGGAACCTTCGCCATGAGTCTTACCGCCCTGGGCCTGTACGGGGCAGCGGAAGCCTTCTCCATTGGCCATCTCCGGACGGACCGCGATGGCTACGGCCGGATGGCCACGCTCCTGCTCCTGTTGGGTTTCCTGGTGCACTTCCTGGCCCTGGAAGTGGGCGGACGCTCCGAGGGGACCGTGCCCTACCAGAATCTGCCGGGTTCCCTGTCGCTCTTCGCGTGGATGCTGGCGGCGGCCTACGGGATCCTCTTCCTCCGCCATCGGGAAGGCTCCACGGGGCCCTTCCTGATCCCGCTGGTGATCCTCTTCATGGCTGCTTCTCTGCTCGTCCATTCGAGGCAGGCGCCCCACGCCCCGCATGATCCCATGCGGTCGGGCTCCCTCTTTGCCATGCACGTCACCTTGGCCATCCTGGGCTATGCGGGCCTGACTCTGTCCTTCGTGCTGGCCCAGATGTACCTGCTCCAGACCCGGCAGTTGCACAAGCACAAGCTGGGCCTGCTCTTCTCGAGGCTCCCCGCCCTGGACGTGCTCACCCGCATGCACCGCACCTCGGTGGCCATGGGCGCCCTGGCGCTGGCGGTGGCATCCTGCCTGGGAATGATCTGGGCCAAGCAGAACTGGGGCACCTACTGGGATCCCAAGGTCGCGTTCACACTCCTCTTGATCCTGGTCTATGCCTTCACCTTGGTCGCGCCCAGGCTGGGTTGGGGCGGCAAGAAGATCGCATGGACTTCCATCGCCGGCTTCGTCCTGTTGATGTTCTCCTATTCGATCGTGAACCTCTTCATCACCGTGGGGCACGTGTTCCGGTGAGTGGTTCGTCCGGATCGCCACTGCTTCTGGTCGGCTGGGATTTCCGGCAGACCCCCGTGGAACTGCGCGAGCGCCTGGCCTTCTCTCCGGAAAAGGTGCGCGAGGCCCTGGCCGCGCTGCGCCAGGAGGGCCTGCTGGCGGAGAGCGTCATCATCTCCACCTGCAACCGCAGCGAAGTCTACGGGCTCTGCGGCCCCGGGATGGACGGGAAGGATCCCCTCGACGCTGTCACGGAGTTCATCGCTCGCTTTCACGGCATCCCCAGGCCCGAGGTAGACGCCTCGGGCTACAAGCACTCCGGGGCCGATGCCGTGCGCCACCTGCTGCGGGTGTCGGCGGGTCTGGAGTCTCTCGCCCTGGGCGAGGACCAGATCCTGGGCCAGGTGCGGGAGGCCTTCCGCATCGCCTCCAGCGCCGGAGGCACCAAATCCGTCCTGCACCGGCTGTTCCAGAAGGCCGTGGAGACCGGCAAGCGGGTGCGCTCCGAGACCGGTCTCAGTACTCGGCCCATCTCCATCCCCGGTGTCGCCATTGAACTGGCCCAGAAGATCTACGAGGATCTCAGCCCTCGCCACTTCCTGATCCTAGGGGCGGGCGAGACGTCTGGCATTTTCTTCGATCTGCTGCTGGCCCGGGGCGCGAAGAACATCGAAGTGGTCAACCGCACCCTGGAGAAGGCCGAGGCGCTGTGCAAGCGGGGCGGCAAGGCCGTGCCCTGGGACCAACTCGAATCCCGGCTCGCGCGAGCCGACATCGTGGTGAGTGCCACCTCCTCCGCTACGCCCGTCATCACCCGGGAGGCCGCCAAGAATGCCCTTCATCAGCGCCGCGGGCAGCCCCTGTTCTTCTTGGATCTGGGCATTCCCCGCAACGTGGACCCCAAGGTGGGCGACCTGGACGACGCCTTCCTCTATGCGGTGGACGATCTGCAGGAGATCGCCGAGCGGAACCGCCAGGAACGGCAAAAAGAAGTGGGCCCGGCACTGGAGATCCTTGAGGAGGAACTGGAGGAGTTCCTGTCTTGGTTCGGGTCCCTGGCCGTGATCCCCACCCTTACCTCGCTCAGACAGCACTTCGAATCCGTGCGGGAGGCAGAGTTCGACCGCGAGGTCGCGAAAATGGCGCACCTTTCTGAAGGAGACCAGGAGAAGCTCCGACGCATCGCCGCATCCATGGTGCGCTCGCTCCTGAGGAACCCCACCGAAGCCCTCAAGGATGAACCGGATGCCTCCCGGCGCATGGATCGCGCCGAAGCTGCGCGCCACCTTTTCGGCCTGGACCGGCCGCGAAAGGATTGATCCATCAAGCAATGTCCCGCTCTATGCAAAAAAACGGGGGCAGATGCCCCCGCTTTTTCAATAACCTACGTCCCGGACTAATCCGCGGCGAAAGGTAGCAGAGCGATATTGCGGGCGCGCTTGATGGCTTCCACGAGCTCGCGCTGATGGACGGCGCACACACCACTTGTGCGGCGGGGCAGCACCTTGCCGCGTTCGGGGGTGAAGGCCTGGAGAGTCTTCACATCCTTGTAGTCGATCATGAGAGACTTCTCGACGCAGAATTTGCAGAACTTGGCGCGTCGTCCCCCAAAAGCCTTCTTCTTCTTGGGCTTGCCCTTCTTGGCATCGGCGCGGCGCTTCATCCCATCACCTCCACTCGGCAATCGGCTGCGCCGATTCCGAGAACGTTTCGGTTCATGCGAGCGGTCATCCCATCACCTCTTCAGCGGAACGTTCCTTGATGCCGGCCTGGGCCTTGCGCTTGGCTTCGCGCTCGATGCGCTGCTTGGTGCGGCCCGCGGCCTTCTCGGCTTCGTCCATGCGGACGCTCAGGTACTTGATGACGGCGTCGTTGTTGCGGAAACGACGCTCCAACTCAGCGATGAGGTTCGGACCTGCGTTCATCTCGAACAGGGTGTAGTAGCCCTCGCTGAACTTCTGGACTTCGTAGGCCAGCTTCTTGCGGCCCCACTTGTCGGTCTTGAGCAGTTCGCCACCCTGCTCTGCAATGATCCCCTCGAACTGCTTGACGAGCTCGTCCGATTGCTCGTCTGTCAGCGTGGGGGAGGCGATAAAGATGGTCTCGTAGCGACGCATCTGTCCTCCTTGTGGATGTGAAGCCCCCTTTGGATTCCAGGGAGCAAGGAAGAGCCCTCCAACGGAGGACGCGAACGGATAGTTTCGCGCGGAAAGGCTGAAAAATCAAAGGAAAGTCTGGCGTCACCCCACCCAGAACCCCGCCGGATTGACCTTGTCTGCCAGAGTCAGCAAGTCCTCGGTTTCACCCAGCAGATCAAGGAACCGGGCGAAGGGGGCGTCCATGGCGTCGATCTGGTCCCATTCGGGACCCGACCAGGGCTCCAGCACGAAATCGACGAGGGGGCGCTGGAAGGGGCCGATGCCTAGGCGCAGGCGGGCGATGTCCTGGGTGCCCAGACACTCGAATACGGAGCGCAGCCCGTTGTGTCCGCCGTCTGAGCCATTCATCCGGAAGCGGCCCGTACCCAGGGGAAGATCCTTGTCGTCGTGGAGGAGTACGAGCCGACGTGGGTAGTGGCCTGCCGACGAGGCCTGCAGGCAGGCCTCGCCGGAAAGGTTCATGTAGCTGCTGGGTACCAGGGCCTGCAACTGATCCGTCAGCGGGTAGAGCGTACCCGACGCGAAACGCTTCTTGGGCGCGGGAGCCAGACCCCGATCCGCCATCCATCGCTGAAGGAGAAGCCTTCCAAGATTATGTCGGGTGTCCTGGTATTCGGGCCCCGGGTTTCCTAAAGGCACCAATGTCCACATGCCAACTATCTTATCTATACCGCGGGCGCCGTTCGGCGCCCGCGCATGAATGCTGAATCGAGAAGGAGAACAGGATCTACTTCTTGTCTTCCTTCTTGCCCTTCTTGACCACTTCGGGCTCGACGGCTGCCACGACGGGGGCAGCGACGACTTCTTCTTCCGCGGCCTTGCCGTGGACGGAGCAGACCACCTGGTGGGCATCACCGGTGAAGATGATGTTGGGCACGAGGGTGAGTTGTTCGAAGCGGATGCTGTCACCCACTGCCAGGTTGGAGATGTCCACGTCGATGTGGGCGGGGATGATGCTAGGCAGGCATTCGATCTCGATCTCGCGGTGGGCGAAGTCGAGCACTCCACCCATGGCCTTGACGCCGATGGGAGTACCGACGAGACGCACGGGAACCTTGACGCGGACTTTGAGGGTCATGTCCACGCGCATGAAGTCCACATGCCGGAGGCGGCTGGTGATGGGGTCGCGCTGCAGATCCTTGATGATGACGTGGCGCTTGATGTCCGTGCCCTCGCGCTGGAGGAACATCACGGAGTTCATGCCGGCGTCGCTGGCCAGCACCCGGGCCACGGCCTTGGGGCTGATGGCGATGGCCACGGGGGGCTCTTTCAGGCCGTAGACCACGGCGGGGATCATGCCGCTCTTCTTGAGGTCGCGAATGGCGGCCTTGCCGAATGTGTCGCGCTTGGGGACGATGAGAACTTCCTGGGGCATTAGGGTTCCTCCTACCTGGCAGCCAACGCTGCCCTCTCGTTGGGATGGGTCCGGGCGGACCACTCGGACCCTCCCCGTGGAGGGCCGAACCATCGATTCTGCCCGAATATCCCTCGAAAACAAAGGAAGTTGTTCGGGGCGGATGGTTCATCGCTTGTACCATCAGTCTGTTACACCAAGACGCTAAGATCCGGAATCAGAGGTCCCTAACGTGTTCCACCCCATCCCCCGTCCCGAGGAGCTGCTCAACCGCGAGTTGAGCTGGCTGGATTTCAATGCCCGGGTCATGGAGGAGGCCGAGGATCCCACGGTGCCGCTGCTGGAGCGGGTGAAGTTCCTCAGCATCGTGTCCAGCAACTGGGATGAATTCTTCATGGTGCGAGTGGCGGGCATCTGGCGGCAGATTGATGCCGGCATCACCCAGCCGGGGCCCGATGGTCTGACCCCCCGCCAACTGCTGGAGCGGGTGTCATCCAGGATCCACGACTACTCCGCCCGGCAGCACGAATTGTTCCATGCCATCCTCGAGCCTCAGTTGGAGACAGCCGGCATCGCCATCCTGGATCCCCGGGACCTGGACGAGACTCAGAGCGCCTTCGCCCTGGACTACTTCGAGCGGAGCCTGCTGCCCCTGATCACACCGCTGGCCGTGGACACGGGCCATCCTTTCCCCCGCCTGGGCAACCGGGCCCTGGTGCTGGTGGTGGAACTGGTCCCGGACGAGGACCTGCTGGATGGGGATCTTCCAGCCTCGGAACTTTCCTTCATCCACGTGCCCACGGGCCTGGCTTCGCGGTTCCTGCGGGTGCCCTCGGCCTCAGGCGCGCACGCCTTCGTGATGCTCGAGGATGTGGTGCGGCACCATCTGTTCCGGCTCTTTCTGGGATACACGATCAAAAGCTGCCAAGCCATCCGCGTCACCCGCGACTCGGACCTGCCAGTGGAAGAGGATCCCTCCGATGACCTCCTGAAGACCGTGGAGGAGAGCCTTCGCGATCGCCGTCGTGGTGCGGTGGTCCGCCTTCAGTACGAGCAGGGATTGTCTTCCGCCGTGTTGGACCTGCTCATAGAGGAGATGGAGCTGAGTCCCGAGGACCTCTATCCGTGCTCGGGGCTCACGGCCTTCTCGGACCTGATGCAGCTCTATGGGCAGCTGGATCTGCCCAACCTCAAAGACACGCCGCTGCCGCCCCTGCCGGTTCCCCAGCTCGACCAGATCGGCAGCATCTTCGACGCCATTTCCCGCAACGACATCCTGCTGAACCACCCCTATCAGAGCTTCGACGACAGTGTGGTGCGCTTCGTGCGTGAGGCGGCGGAAGATCCGAAGGTCCTCGCCATCAAGATGACCCTCTACCGGGTGACGGCGAACAGCCCCGTGGCCGCGGCCCTTGAGCGTGCGGCAGAACGGGGGAAGCAGGTGGCCGCCATCGTGGAACTGCGGGCCCGGTTTGACGAAGCCGCCAATATCGCCTGGGCCAGGCGCCTTGAAAAGACCGGAGCCCATGTGGTCTACGGTCTTCCCAACCACAAGATTCACTGCAAGGCCTGTTTGGTGGTCCGCCAGGAGGCCACTGGCATCAAGCGCTACTGCCACTTGGGCACCGGCAACTACAACGAGCGGACCAGCCGGCTCTACTCGGATGTGGGCCTGCTCACGGCGCGACCCGAATTTGGCGAGGATCTCTCAAACCTGTTCAACATGCTCACGGGCTACACCCGGCCACCGCGATTCCACCGCCTGCTCCTGGCGCCCCAGCACCTGAAGAAGGCCCTCAAGGCGCGCATCCAGCGGGAGATCGGCCATGCCCGCGATGGCCGGGCGGCCCGCATGGTGCTGAAGATGAATGCCCTGGTGGATCCCCAGCTCATCCAGATGCTCTACGAGGCCAGCCGGGAGGGCGTGAAGGTGGACCTCATCGTGCGGGGAACCTGTTGCCTGCGGCCCGGTGTGCCCGGGCTGTCGGAGAACATCCGCGCCCTTTCCATCATCGACCGCTTCCTGGAGCACGCGCGGATCTACCATTTCGCCAATGATGGCCAGCCCGAGACGCTCTTATCGAGCGCCGACCTCATGCCCAGGAACCTCGACCGCCGGGTGGAGCTGGCTTTTCCTTTGGTGGATCCGCTCCTGGCGGCCCAGGTCATGGAGATGGTCGAACTGCAGCTGCACGATACGTTGAAGGGTCGTGTCCTGGGATCCCAAGGCGAAGTGATCCGTTGCGGCCTCGACCTGCAGGACCCGCCCCTCCGGAGCCAGCTTCGCATCTACGAGCACACCTTGCTTGCCAGCGGTGTGGGGGCTCTGACCCAGAAACTCGGCCCCCTGGATCCGGACATCTGATTCATTGGTGTTTCAACGTCCATCCGCCCATGCCAGACTGGTGGGCTGGAGACACGCATGACGAAGATCAGCCGCGCTGCCCTGTTTGAAGCCTTGAACGCCTACGTCGTCCCGGGGACCAATGCGAGCCTCACCACCCTCAAGGCCGTGAAGGGCATCGATGTCACGGAGGGCAAGGTGACCGTGCTGCTCCAGCTTCTGGAGGCCTACCAGGATCGTGTGCAGGTCATCAAACAGGCCCTGGAGGCGCTCATCCTAGAACAAGCCGGCGTGACGTCCGTCGACATCGAGATCGGCTGGGAGAAGATGGCGCAGGTGACGTTCAAGAACCTCATCCCCGGCATCAAGCGTTGCGTGGTGGTGGGGTCCGGCAAGGGCGGGGTGGGGAAGAGCACGGTCACGGTGAACCTCGCCATCGCCATGGCCCAGCAGGGCCTGAAGGTGGGCCTGCTGGACTCCGACATCTACGGGCCTTCCATCCCCATGATGCTGGGCCTGAAGGATTCGCCCCTGGGCACGCCCGAGGGAAAGATCCTGCCGTTGGAGGCCTTCGGCGTGAAGGTCATGTCCATGGGTCTGCTCATCGAGGAGGACCGACCCGTCATCTGGCGCGGGGCCATGCTCAACAAGGCTCTTCAGCAGTTCCTTGGGGATGTGGCCTGGGGCGATCTGGACGTGCTTCTCATCGACTTGCCGCCGGGCACTGGCGACGTCCAGCTCACCCTCATCCAGAACGCCCAGGTGGATGGCGCGGTCATCGTCAGTACGCCCCAGGACATCGCTTTCCTCGATGCGAAGAAGGCCATCGGGATGTTCGGGACCGTGAAAGTCCCCATCGTCGGCATCATCGAGAACATGAGCAGCTTCATCTGCCCCGGCTGCGGCAAGGAGACCCAGATCTTCGGGCACGGGGGCGTGAAGGCCGCGGCGCAACGCATGGATTTGCCCTTCCTCGGCGAAGTGCCCATCGATCTGGCCATCCGCGAGGGTGGGGACAGCGGTCAGCCCCTGGTGGCCGCCCATCCGGACAGTCCCCAGACCAAGGTGTTCCAGGAGATGGCGGCCAACCTCCAGGTCGTGCTGAAGCTCTGATCGTCGGTATTGGGCGGTGTTTCGGCTTCTGGCGGATACACTCAAGCATGGCCAAGCCGCAGATCCCCGAGACCCTTGCTCCGGATCTTCTGGAGCGCCTGCGTGCGCGCTTCCATCCCTGGGAGCTCATCAAGGACTGGGGCCTCACCATTGAGTCCGCCGCGCCGGGGATGGCCAGCATGCGCCTGGTTCCCACCAAGGCCGTCATCAACGGCTCCCGCGGGACCGTGAACGGCGGGGTCCTGGCCACCATGGCCGACATGGTCGGGGCCCTGGCCCTCAGCACGGCCTTTGATGGCGCCATGCCCTTCGCCACCTCGGACCTTCACATCCGCTACCTGGAACCCGCCAGGGGCGAGGTACTGGGCGAGGGCAAGGTGATCCGGTTCTCAGGCCGAGGGGCTATTCTCGAATGCCGCCTGACCTGTGGCGGCCATCTGGTGGCCCTCTGCACCGCAAATTTCGCCATCAAGCACGGGATCGGCGGCTGAGGTGCGCCCCTACTCCCCCTTCCCGCACGTACCGGATCATGAGACCGACGCGCCCCTCCGGCGCCTCCGGTACGCTCTGGCCCTGCTGGCCGCGGTGATCCTGGCGGGGGGGCTGGGCTACCACGTGCTCTCCAAGCTGGACGCGCTCGACAGCTTCTACATGGCCATCACCACCCTGTTCACGGTGGGCTTCCGGGAATTGGGCGAGGTCAACGCCCGGACGAAGCTCTTCACTATCTTCTACCTCATCATCGGCCTGGGCGTGGCCACCTATGCCATCTCGAACCTCACCGCCCTGCTCCTCGAGGGGGACCTCCGGGGCTATCTCATGGAGCGCCGCATGCAGAAACGTCTGGACGACCTCAAGGACCACGTCATCGTCTGCGGCTTCGGAAAGATGGGCTTCCAGGCCGCCTGGGAGCTGAAGAAGGCGGGCGTCCCCTTCGTCATCATCGAGCAGGACGAGTCCAAGGGCCGCAGTCCCCGCTTCGCGGGCGAACTGATCCTCTACGGCAATGCGATGGACGACCTGATGCTCGAGCGGGCCGGAATCCGGCGCGCGAAGGGACTCATCACTGCCCTGACCACTGATGCCGACAATGTGCTGGTGACCCTGACGGTCAAGCAGATCCGGCCCGATCTGCCCGTGGTGGCCCGTAGCGCGAAACTGGGCACGGAACGCCAGCTGAAGGCTGCCGGAGCCGACCACATCGTGAGTCCCTACGAGATCGGCGGGCGTCGCATGGCAGGCCTGCTGCTCAAGCCCGAGATGATGAATTTCTTCGACATCGTGCTCCAGCACGAACAGCTGGAACTGGGGCTGGAGCGGATAGCCATCGCCAAGGGCAGTGTACTGGTGGGGCTGACCCTTCGAGAGGTGCGTCGCCACCAGGCCGTCGGGTCGCTGATTGTGGGCCTGACCCACCCCGGGACCGGGCTCCGATTCAAGCCTTCCGGTGACGAGTGCTTCCAGGTCGGGGACGAACTGCTGATCATGGGCCCCGCCGAGGCCCTGGCCGACATGGCTCGCGTCGCCCGGGGAGATTCGGCACCGAGGTAGCCCGCGGGGACGTATTCGGTGTAATCTAAGGTTGTTTCGGAAAAGCTCGAAATGACGACTGATACCCTCCGCCCCCTCGTGGACACCCTCAAAGCCCTGGCCCACCCCGTGCGGCTGCGCATCCTCGCGCTGCTGCGGGACGGGGAGCTCTGTGTCTGCGAGGTGGCCGACGTGCTTGGACTGGCGCCTTCCACCGTATCCGAGCACCTCACCGACCTGCGCCGGACGGGGCTGGTGCGGGAGCGGAAAGTGGGCCGCTGGGTCCATGTGGCCCTGTCCGACGAGGCCATCGCCCGCCCCGTTTTGGAATCGCTCTGGCCGCTCATGACCGCCGCGGGAGCCGAGCTGGACAAGGACCTCGCCCAGGCCAGGGCGCTGCGCTGCGAGACCTGCGACCCCGCCGATTGTTCCGCCCTGACTTCCGCACAGCCCTGAATTCCTCCCTCACATCACCTCCCAAGGAGCACCCATGACGACCCAGACCGATCCCCAGCTTGAGACCGGCCTCAGCGAAATCACCCTCAACCTCGTGGCGCTGGGTGCGGCCATCGGCGCCAACGCCGAGCGGGCCTTCCGGGCCCATCAATCCCGGCTCGAGGCCCTGGGCGTGTCCAAGGAAAACATGATCGAGGTCGTGAACATGGCCCTCCGGGTGAAAGGCGATCCCCACTCCATCATGATGGCCCTCGCCGAATCCACCCTGACGGAGGGCGGCGGATGTTGTGGCGGTGCCTGCGCCTGCGAGGCCGAAGGCAAGGAAAAGGGCGACTGCGGCGACGACTGTGACTGCCACTAGGCGGTTGTATGTCCAGGGGTCGACTTTCCTTTCTTGATCGCTACCTCACCCTGTGGATCTTCCTGGCCATGGCGGCTGGCATCCTGCTGGGCCGCTTTGTGCCGAGCTTCAATACGGCCCTCAACGCCTGGAACGTGGGCACCACCAGCGTACCCCTGGCTGTGGGCCTCATCGTGATGATGTACCCGCCCCTGGCCAAGGTGCGCTACGAGGATCTGCACCTGGTCTTCGAGGACCGCAAGGTGCTGGGGCTGTCCCTGGTGCAGAACTGGATCATCGGTCCCATCCTGATGACGGGACTGGCCATCCTCTTCCTGCGGGATCGGCCTGAGCTCATGGTGGGCCTCATCCTCATCGGCCTGGCCCGCTGCATCGCCATGGTCATCGTATGGAACGACCTGGCCGAGGGTGACACCGAGTACTGCGCGGGCCTAGTGGCCTTCAACTCGATCTTCCAGGTGCTGTTCTTCAGCGTCTACGCCTGGGTCTTCATCACCGTGCTGCCGCCCAAGCTGGGCCTCCAGGGCGTCCGCGTAGACATCACCATCCAGCAGATCGCCACCAGCGTCTTCATCTACCTGGGGATTCCCTTCCTGGCCGGCTACCTGACCCGGAAGATCCTGGGCGGGCTCAAGGGCCTCGACTGGTACCACGGGGTCTTCGTGCCGAAGATCAGTCCCGTGACACTGGTCGCCCTGCTCTTCACCATCGTCGCCATGTTCAGCCTCCAGGGCCGGCAGATCCTCGCAAAACCTACGGACGTGCTGCGGGTGGCCCTGCCCCTGCTGATCTACTTCCTCGTGATGTTCCTGATGAGCTTCTGGCTTTCGAAGAAGGTCGGCGCGACCTATGCCCAGAGCGCTACGCTGAGCTTCACCGCCGCCAGCAATAACTTCGAGCTGGCCATCGCCGTGGCGGTCGCCACCTTCGGTCTGGGTAGTGGCGCCGCCTTCGCCGCGGTCATCGGTCCCCTGGTGGAAGTGCCTGTCCTCATCGGGCTGGTGAATGTGTCGCTCTGGTTGAAGCGGCGCTGGTTCCCGGCAGAACCTGGTGACCTATCGGGTGCCACCTGCTGCCCAGTGGTCGATCCCAGCCACCACTCTTAGAGGAATCCCATGATCCGGCCCGTGACCCCCGCTGATGCCCAGGCCCTGGTTGATATCTACAATCCCTATGTCCGGGGCACCACCATCACCTTCGAGGAGGAACCAGTCACGGCGGAGGAGATGGCCGGACGGATCGTGAAGGTGACCGAGGCCTACCCGTGGCTGGTGTGGGACGAGGGAGGCCAGATCCTCGGCTACGCCTACAGCTCGGTCTGGCGCGCCCGGGCCGCCTACCGGTACTCGACGGAGACGGCGATCTACCTCTCGATGGAACATGGCGGGCAGGGTGTCGGAACCAGGCTCTATCAAGCTCTGCTCGACGACCTGCGGCGGCGGGGATTCCATCTGGCCCTGGGCGGCCTGGCCCTGCCCAACGATCCGAGTGTCCGTCTGCATGAACGGCTTGGATTCCGGAAGGCAGGCCACATGCGCGAGGCCGGGTGGAAGTTCGGCCGTTGGATCGATGTGGGCTTCTGGGAACTGTTGCTCTGAAGGGAGAACTGCCGTGCCATCCATCCTCTTCCTCTGTGTGGCCAATAGCGCCCGTTCGCAACTGGGCGAGGGGCTCGCGCGAAAGCTGTTCCCCGGCCTCCGCATCCAGAGCGCAGGCAGCTGCCCCAGCGGCGTGAATCCCTACGCCATCGAGGCCCTGGCGGAAGTGGGCATCGACGCGTCGGCCCACCTCTCGAAATCCGTGGCGGAGATTGATCCGTCCTCCGTTGACCTGGTCATCACCCTCTGCGCCGAGGAGGTCTGTCCTGCCTTCCTGGGCCGGGCGGAACGCCTGCATTGGCCGATTCCCGATCCGGCCAGCGATGACCCGGCGCTCACTCCTGGGGAACTGCGGGCCCGCTTCCGGTCCGCCCGGGACGAGATCCAACAGCGGCTCATCAACCTGGGTATCGAGCGGGGTCTGATATCCACGCCCGGGCTCGTGGTCGATGGCATCGTGAAGAGCCAGGGTCACGTGCCCTCCGTGAGCGCCATCCAGGACTTCCTGCGGTAGGATGGCCCCTTATCGCTGGAGCGTTCCATGGGCATCGGCATCCTGGGTCATGGCCGTTTCGGGAGGGCGCTGGGTGCGCTGCTCCTGGAAGCCGGGCATAGCTACCGGTCCTGGGATCCGGTCGCGGAGATTCCCCCGGAACACCGGGCCGCCAGTCTTCGCGACCTGGTCGACGCCAGCGAGGTTCTGGTGCTGGCCATGCCCGTGCCCGCACTCTCCAGCGTCCTGCTGAACCTCCGGCCCCATCTGGGTCCCGATCACCTGGTTTTCGATGTCTGCAGCGTGAAGGTAGGCCCCTGCGCCCTCCTGGAAGAACATCTCGGCGCGGCCATTCCCCATGCGGGGACTCATCCGCTCTTCGGGCCGGTGAGCCTGGCCCGGGCGGAGCGGCCCCTGCGAGTGGTGCTCTGCGCCTCGCCCCGACACCCAGCCGCGGCGAAGCGGATCGAGGAGCTGTTCCATAGCCTGGGCTGCGAAGTGCTGCGCCAGAGCCCCGAGGACCATGACCGCGTCATGGCCACCACGCACGCCCTCACTTTCTTCATCGCCAAGGGGCTCCTGGCGGTCGGGGCCGGGGCCGAGCTGCCCTTCACGCCCCCCTCCTTCCACGCCATCGCCCACACCCTTGAATCCGTCCGAGAGGATGCGGGGCATCTTTTCGCCGCCCTGCAGAACGAGAATCCCTTCGCCGCCGGAGCCCGGGAGGGCCTGTTGGAGGCCCTGTCTGCCATTCACCAAAGTCTCGCGGAGGCCGCCGAGACCGGTGGGGGCGAGCAGCTGTCCATCCCCGATCTGGGCGCGCGTTCGCCTGCTTTGCAGGAGGCACGAGACCATATCGATGTCCTGGACCAGGAGCTGGTGGGCCTCCTGGCCCGCCGGACCGAACTCGTACTCCGCGCCGGCCGGGCCAAGGCTGAGCTCCACCTTCCCGTTCACGACCCCGAGCGCGAAGCTTCACAGCTTCAGGCGCGCCGCTCCTGGGCTGGGGAAGCGGGTCTCGATGCCCAGGGCGTGGAGGACGTCTTCAGGGCTGTGCTGAGGTCCTCCCGTTCCGCTCAGGGAAGTGCGAGCTGATCCTGGTGCGAGGATGGCTGCCACGTCGCCACCCCCGGTGCTGAAGGTCCGCCGGCCAGGTGGATTTCGCAGGTGATGCGGAGCTCCAGGGGCCAGGCCTCGACGAGTCCAGGACTTTCGAGAATCTGGAGGGCCTTGCCTTCGCGATCGGGCCCGTGCAGGTCCAGGTGCCGCCATCCCTGGGCGTTCTGGACCCAGAGCACGTAGTGGGCTCCGGAGGGTGGGTCCGGGAAATGCGTCAAGGTCAGCACCGCGAGGTCCGAGCCGAGGGCGCTCCGGAAGGTGGCATGCATGCCGGTCTCCGGAGGGGAAACGGCGCCATCGGGAACCAGACGCAGGGCCTTCGTCTGGCTGTCCGACAGCAGGTGCAGGGCCCGTCCTGTCTGGTAATCCCCGGCGGCATGTCGGTGGTAGAGCCAGGTGCCCGAGCCGATGAGGGCCAGGGCCAGGACGGCCACCAGCCCTCCCAGATGCCGCTCCAGGAGCCTCAGCCCGGTACGGATCCGAGTCTTGGCCGTGCCCAGGGGCACCTGGAGCACCTTGGCCACCTCCTCATGGGTGAGGTCCGCGAAGAAGGCCAGCCTCAGGGCCGCGCGCTGGGGTTCCGGCAGGGCGGCGAGAGCTCCGGAGACCGCCTCTCGTTGGTACTCCAGCCACAGAGTCTCATCCGGGTGGGGTTCCTCGGCGGACAGGGTCGCCGGGTCGAGGAACTGTTCCCCGGACGTCTGGGGACGCCGGGACCGGGATCGCAGCTCGTCGAGCATCCTGTGGCGACCGATGCTGAGCAGCCAGGTTCGGAAGGATCCCCGGGCGGGATCAAAATCGGCAGCCCTCCGCCACACGGCGAGGAAGGTGTCCTGCACGATCTCTTCGGCGGCGGCGCGGTCGAGGCTGCGGCAGGCCAGGTGGAAGACCAGGGGTGCATAGCGCCGATGCAGCTGCTGCAGGGCCTCCTCCTCCCCCTTCCTGACCCGCCGCATGAGCTCGACATCTTCTTCCCCGATGGGGCCGCAAGCGCCGGAAGGAGATGGTGTGGCCATGGTGGTTCCATCCTGGTCCCCTGGACGCACCGCCGCCAGTCCATCGGATGCCGAGGGTTCGTTCAAATCCGCGTCTCGGGAGGCACCGTGGTGGCAGTGTCCACTTGCAGGAGACCCCCCGGCTCCAGGGCCTTCACTTCCAGGTGGCGCAGGGGGAGTTTGGCCGGCCCCTCGGTGACTTCCCCCTGGAGGTTGTAGGCGCTGTCGTGGCAGGGGCAGCCGAAGCCCGTCGGGGCTTCAGAAAGGACGAGGCAGCCGCGGTGGGTGCAGATGGCGGTCAGGGCGAAGATGCCCCGGTCATCCGCCGCGAGGTAGAAGGCCCCCAGCTTCCGGTAGTCCACCACCTTGCCTGGCGTCATCTCGGCTCGGGTCAACTCGGTGAGTTTCACGGGTTGTGGGTCGGGCGCCTTCTCGGCCAGGGGCGGGGTTTGAGCCTGCCCAGGCAAGGCCGCGGCCGCGATCACGGCGCAGAAGGAGGCGCAGAAGGCGCGCCGGGATTGCACGGCCGCCTCAATGGCAGCAAGGGAGTGTTCCGGCATCATGCGGGCGTCCCCGCTCCCTTCAGTGACTCCGCCAAGGCCATCTCGCCAAGGGCCAGGAAGCCCTGACCCTCTCCGGCCCTCAGCTGGGCGGATTGGGTGTGGATCTGGCGGAAGCCGAGGCCCCGATAGGGATGGGCCGGATCCCAGGGGATCGGAGCCCGTTTGGGCACCGACCCCGGGGCCGGCAGCGGGAAGATCAACGAGGTGGCCGAGTGGTGCGCGATGGGGCCCGTGAGGTGGTGGTGCTCCTGGTGGATGTGGCCGTAGAACACGGTCACGAAGCGATGGCCCAGCAGGAGGTCAATGGCCTTCTGTCCGTCCGAGGTGGTCCAGTCCCAGTCGGGGTAAAGCTCGAAGAGCGGCCGGTGCGCGAAGACCACCAGAGGTTCGTTCTTGGGCACCTGGCCTAGCTCAGAGGCCAGCCACTTCAACTGGTCATCCCCGAGGGA
>Ga0224520_1000143_pt1 | contig 23055 bp, 20 predicted proteins | sample CFST25metaG_2_FD_180684 | JGI IMG/M metagenome (GOLD analysis project Ga0224520, IMG submission 180684) | Peat soil microbial communities from Stordalen Mire, Sweden - C.F.S.T-25 | ecosystem: Environmental > Terrestrial > Soil > Wetlands > Peat | place: Sweden: Norrbotten County, Stordalen Mire... | reverse complement strand
GTGTTATTATATATATTGCATTAACAGGAGCTGTGGTTGTATTAGTCAGAGACTCATTGATAAAAGCTGTTGCTCCTGCTCCTATTCCATTGGATATTCCTGCAACTACTGCCCGTGTCCATGAAAATGATGCGCCAACTGTTGAGCTTGTTGCTGTATAGCCTAATGCCGTTGTATTACAAACTGTCTTCGCTGCTACACTAGTTATTACTGATGTAGGATTAACTGTCACTACAAGGTTAAATGGCGTTCCTGCACATCCTCCGATACTCGGTGTTATTATATATGTTGCATTGACAGGCGCTGTTGTTGTATTAGTCAGAGACTCATTGATAAAAGCTGTTGCTCCTGCTCCTATTCCATTGGATATTCCTGCAACTACTGCCCTTGTCCATGAAAATGATGCACCAACAGTCGAACTCGTTGCTGTATAGCCTAACGGCGTTGTATTACAAACTGATTGTGCCGCTGCACTCGTTATTACTGATGTAGGATTAACTGTTACGGTAAAGGTAAATGGAGTTCCAGTACAACCATTAATTGTTGGAGTTATGATATAGATTGCATTAACCGCTGCTGTAGTTGTATTATTAAGAGATTCGTTAATAAGTGCTGTCGCTCCTGCCCCTACGCCGTTGGATATCCCGGCTACTACTGCCCTTGTCCATGCAAATGTGCAGCCGGGTGTTGCACTGGTTGCGGTATATCCCAGAGGAGTAATATTGCATATTGTTTTTGAGTTGGCGCTGTTAATCGTTGCTATAGGGTTGACAGTTATAGTTGTTGATTGTGAGGGTGAAGGACAGTTAGGTACAGTAGTGTACTGATCTACAAGGCTTACGGTCTGAATTCCCGCGGTTGCATCAACAGTCACGGTTATCTGTCTCGTTCCCTGACCGGCAGTTATTGTCCATCCTCCGGGAACAGTCCATACATATTGAGTTGCACCTCCGATTGGCATCACAGGAGGGTTAGCAACTACAGAAAAAATAACTCCTGCCTGGTTACTGCAAACCTGGGCCTGTCCTGTTATAACTCCTGGTTGAACCAGAGATTCGCGAATATTCATTGTTATCTGCGCCGGGGGTCCTTCACAACCATTAGTTCCGCTTGTTTCTGTAACCCAGTAGTTATATGTCCCGGCTGCTGTCTTTCCATGAGTGTAATTCTGTCCTGTAAAAAGTAATGTTGTCAGACCGGCATCAGCGTACCAATTAATTGTATTGCCCGGAAGGTTCGGTGTTGCAGAGATAGTGGCCGGTACACTTCCGAAGCAATAATTCTGAGGTGTTGTAACAATAGGTGCAGGAGGTGCACCAATTATCTCGATGATAAACTGTTGAAATTCATAACCTATAGCTGGATTAGAAGCATATGGGTTACATTTATTCCAGTTCTTGATATAAACATAAAACCTTTGACCAACCATACATGTTGCAGGTATGGTAATTACATCTGTCTGCGTATTAGGATTTGGTGGAGCGACAGGGGTAATGACAGGTCCATCCCAGCCTCCTCCGGCATTAGCAATATGTATTCCTGCGATAAGAACATTGCCTGTTATTGTATTCATTACAACACCTGCCGGAGTTTGTCCATAAGTAAACTGTAACGTTCTCGGGTCTATGTTCGGCTTTGGGGTAAGAGGGTTAGGGACGGATGGGTTTTGGCAGTTCCACTTACTAATGTCATCTAATGTTATGTTATGCTGTTTCCCTTCACAGACAAAAACAATATCAGGTGTGTGTGTTGACAGCTCCTCAATTCTCAAGAATCCATCCCCATCTGCTGGTATATCTCGCCCGTGAACTACGAAGACATTTGAAGCGTTGGCAAACTTACCACAGGGGTTTTGGACAGTCCACGTACCCACATAGTTACAACTAGTGAGATTAAAATAGGAATGAGATTGTACCGGAGGTATATCGTCATCTGCAGTTGAGGTATATTGCCATAATGCAGTACCATCACCCCAATCCACAGTCCATAAGGTTCCTTTTAAAACACCAGTTGGAAGCAACCCGAGAGGAGCAGCCTGGAACATACCTGTTGCTCCAAGATTAACACACTCTCCAACGTTACCGAAAAATGTGAAAAGTTGGATGTTGGGGCACGGTAAGGTTGGCATAAAGATTCGAACCGGGGCAGCCTGCAAGGTTCCTCCGGCATCGTCCGCTACAAAATAAAAGGTATAATCATGCCCGTCAATCAAGTTAATATTTCCGCCCTCTTGATTTAATGCATTAATTAAAAAGGTTTGATTGATATTAGCAAGAGGGACATTTATTACCCATGTTGATATACGACCACCAGTGGGACCTGCTAAAGCTGCATTTTTTACATCAAGAGATGAAGGAGCAGGAACCGAATAATTAAAATTAATAAGTATAACGTATACTTTCCCAACCTGATTAATGCCATAACCAAAATCTTCAGAAAAAACATGAGGAGTAACTGTCGGAGTTCCGCCAAACCAAGCTGGCTGAGCAAATAAACTAAAAGTTGAAAGGATTAAAAATGAAAGCAGGACCGAAAACTTTCTCGTTTTGATGAAGAATGTTTTTTTAATCTCAGACAAAATTGACGTTCTCATGTCAGGTTATTTTAGTTGAAATATAAATCAGGCCATTTCGGCTAAAATCAAGACTACAAGATAGTAAAAAAGGTTGCAAGTGCGAGGGGGGAACTTTTGGGAGTTTTCAGATAGGTGGTGTTGATTATGAACAATTTGCAAGTTATATAAAAGGCGTCAGGCGTCAGGCTATAGGTTGAAGGTACATAATATTAATCATATTGGACTGTTTTTCTGCGTTTTATAAGGAGAATGTCATGACACATGACGCATGGTTTGTTTTATGGGTTCCCTTCCCGGGGAGGGGATTTTTATTTGATGAGGCGTTGCCCCAAATCTCAATTGCTTTTATCTTATCGTTCATTTCTTTTGTTCGTCCAAAAGAAATGAACCAAAGAAAAGGGCGCCGGAAATGAAAAATTTTGCCCAACCGTACGCCCGCTACACATGCCTTATTGGCGCTACCGTTTGGCCAAAATTTCGCACCATTTCCGGTTTGCCCTCGCGCCGTCAAATAGAAAACTTTGCCTCAAAACAGGCGCTTGATCCCAAAATTATCTGAGGCCAAATGAAATCCAAAAACATATCAAGAACTGATTTTCTGATTTACGCCCGCGCCACCAGGTAAAAAACTTGTTGCAAAATTTTAATCTGCTTCAAAAAAAGATTTGGTGGCATTGATCGCCTGACGGCGATTTGGGTGAAATTTCAATTTCGGATTTTTATGCAAAAATTTGTACATCAGAGTTTACTTGACAACGGCTCTGAAAGAGCCCAATATGAATAACCCCCGGCTTTACTACATCCTGAGAATTGGAGTTGGTAAAGAATTCACTTGTCCCTAAGTCTCTCAGTCACTTAGTCACTTAGTCTCCCCATCATACCGTAAACTGCCCCGAGTCGATCCAGTAGATAGAAGGCCACTCCTCAAAACAGGCGCCGGAGCTGAAATTGTTTAGATTAGGTGAAATATATACCGGCGCAACGAAGACGAAGGTATGGAGAGACTGAGAGACTGAGGGACTGAGGGACTTAGAGATTTGAAGTTGGTAAAGAACAAATTTTTTCTAACTTTAAGGTGGAATAAATTTTGTCTAATTAAATCGTTACAAAGATGAAAATCCGGTCTCATAAAGAATTGGAAGTCTATAAACTTTCGTTTATATCTGCCATGAGAATATTTGAAATTTCAAAAAGGTTCCCTAAAGAAGAGACTTATTCTTTGACTGATCAGATCCGACGGTCATCAAGATCAGTTTGTTCTAATCAGGCAGAAGCATTCAGAAAAAGGAGATATCCTAAATCATTTGTTTCTAAATTATCAGATTCAGAAAGTGAGGCCGCAGAAACTCAAACTTGGCTGGATTTCGCTATTAATTGTGAGTACATAACAAAGGTTGAGCATACTGAACTTACAGAAAGCTATGAAAACATCATTGGCAAACTTGTCAATATGTCACTACATCCTGAGAATTGGAGTTGGTAAAGAATTCACTTGTCCCTAAGTCTCTCAGTCACTTAGTCACTTAGTCTCCCCATCATACCCCAAACTGCCCCGAGTCGATCCAGTAGATAGAAGGCCACTCCTCAAAACAGACGCCGGAGCTGAGATTGTTTAGGTTTGATGAAATATGTACTGGCACAACAGAGACGATGAGACTGAGGAACAGAGAAGATGACTCGTTCTGAAAAAATTTTTATTGGCTAAAACACCGTAAGTATTCACATTTCGTTGGATTTCAAGAATGCTTCAATCAGGGTAATAAACTCTTCACTTTTATTTATTAATGGTATTGTCAGGTCTTTGTCAAATGAAACGAAATCGGAATAGTCTCCTTCTTGTCTCCAATCAAAAAGGTCGGAAAAAAGTTAACCAAAATCTTTATCGAATGTACCCGTCTTTATGAACTCCCCCATGAACTTAATCCTTACTCCTTTATGAGTCCTGGCCTCTATTGACTGCGAATAAAGTAATGCAGAGACGGCATAATAGCATGCGTAATATAGTCGATTAATTGAGGAATTCCACCTTTCGTTCTCAGCCAGTAGTCTGGCGTCATTTAAGGTTTCAGTAGCTCTCTGAAGACGATAATTTATATAATCATTCTATTCTTTTGTCATGGAATAAGAATCCCTTCTTTTTTAATACTCCTAAAAAGTGGGGTGATAGAATATTTTCCTTCCCAATCACTTTTTGAATAAACAAAAACTGAAACAGGGACTCCAATTTCAAGTTCTATGTCAAGCAGATTATGTCGGAATGTCTGTTCGACCTTTTTATCAACATCTTTACGTTTTAGCAGGATCATAACATCCCAATCCGAATCACGTCTATTATCTCCTCTTGCTCTGGAGCCATAAAGTATGACTTCAACTGTATTATCGATTTCATTTACCTTCTGTCGAATCAATTTGATAATATGTTGCTTTCTTCGAATCATATTGCAAATTTAATAAAATATTGGAATCAAGGTATCTACAGTCATCAACCTGTTTTTTGAGTAGGGTTAATTTCAGAACTGACATTTTACCTGCCACAAATCTATATTACTTTCTTTGTCTTGAATTTATATTTGTTCATTTGCCTGCGGCGAGCTCTCCCGTTTCGCGGGATTGGTTCTTTTGCTTGCCACAAATCCTTATTACTTTCTTTTTCTTGATAAAAAGAAAGTAAACAAAGAAAAATCAAGGCTGCAGATTATTTTGGGGCACCTGTTTCTCGGCTTGCCCACGCAATACAACTCGCTCCACCTCGTACCTCGGCTTCGCTCAAACAGTATTGCTTACTAAAGGCCACCGCAGCAAGCCTCAAAACAGGTGCTTGATCCCAAAATAATCTAAGGCCGTTTGAAATCCAAGAATTAACAGAATAGATCTGGTGGCATTGATCGCCTAACGGCGATTTTGGTTGGATTATTTGATTCCATTTTGCCCTCGCGTCGTCAAATAGAAAACTTTGCCTCAAAACAGGCGCTTGATCCCTAAATTCTCTGAGGCCATTTGAAATCCAAAATCCTCTGCTGAAGGAGATTTGTATTCTGTGTTTTTTATACGCTCGGTTCCGGGTTGCCATCGCGCCACCAGGTAAAAAACTTGTTGCAAAATTTTAATCTGTTTCCAAAAAAGATTTGGTGGCATTGATCGCCTGACGGCGATTTGGGTGAAATTTCAATTTCGGATCTTTATGCAAAAATTTTTCCATCAGAGATTATTTGACAACGGCTCTGAAAGAGCCCAATATGAATAACCCCCGGCTTTACTACATCCTGAGAATTGGAGTTGGTAAAGAATTCACTTGTCCCTAAGTCTCTCAGTCACTTAGTCTCCCCATCATACCGTAAACTGCCCCGAGTCGATCTAATAGATAGAAGGCCACTCCTCAAAACAGGCGCCGGAGCTGAAATTGTTTAGATTAGGTGAAATATATACCGGCGCAACGAAGACGGAGTGAAGAAATGGCGAATTGCTAATGTGTTAAGGTAGCTGAAGGATCAGGAGATCCCTCGCTTTCACTACTATTAATGACAACATTTATTATTTTGCATATTTAAAGATACTTAATCCATAGTTGTAAAGTTTGAAGTCTTTGAGATTGTGGAACTTGAATTTAAATTGTAATGCCATTGGTGGAATAATCCGGACAATATGGTATTTGATCAGCCCCGTTAGGGGCATAATACTTTAAAGCAGGGCAACGCCCTGCATATTAAGCTACAAAAGCTTAATGAGCCCCGTAGCGGGCGAAATAAATCAAGACGCACACTTCCAAAGACCTTGGCTCCGGCTGATCTTGCAGAAGAGGTCAAAAAGAGTTCTCTAAGTAGATTTCGCCCACTACGGGGCTTGATAATTCTTGTTGAAGTTCGACATCGGGCTTCGCCCGATGTTAAAATAGCTAAGGCCTACGGCCTTTTTCATCATATCGCTTCTTAAAGCCCTCATCCATTTACTGATGACAATATTTCACAAGCCAAATATTATCTGATACGCTTATGATTGTCATAAAAACCTGGTGTGCAAAAATGTATTAATACTCGGGATTGACATGACGTTTGGAGGACACAAGGGAAGAAGTGGCAAAATTGCTAATGTGTTAAGGTAGCTGAAGGATCAGGAGATCCGCCGGTTGGCGAACTCGGGATTACATTGCATTTAGGGGTGACAAAGGGATTGATGGTGGAGAGATAATTGCTTATACCTGCTGAATGTTTTATATTTGTAAAATAGTTCACATTTTTAATGAATAAGGAAGTAAAAAATATCAGGGATCTGCTGAATCAGAAATTAATTGACCAGAGAGTTTTATGGTCATATAAGAACCCGGAACACAATCTGATACCGGATGATATTCTTATTGAGAAAACCCTGATAAATCTTGATATTGAAGACATTAATAAGCTATTTCTCATTTTTCCAGAAAAGAAAATAAGAAAAATATGGAATGAGAAGATTGTGATAAACGACGCACAATTTCATTCAATGAATCTGCTGCTTGCCCTCCTCTTTTTTAAAATTAAGAACCCGGATATTTACCTGAAAAGATGTCTGTATAAACACAATATATCTCTCGAGACATGATGAAAGGGTTATCAGATGATACTGAACAGGTATTCAATTCCATAAAACGTTTTGAAATATTTAAAGATTATCTTCTGGTCGGAGGGACTGCTCTGAGTGTACAGATCAACCACCGTCTAAGCGAAGATCTCGACTTCTGTAAATGGCAGGATGATCCAAAAATCCGGAATAAAGAAATTCCCTGGCCTGAAATTGAAAAAACTCTAAAACTTGCAGGACCTGTCAAAACTGATATTCTTGATCTTTACCAGGTAAATTTTTCCCTTAACAATGTTAAGATCTCATTCTATTCAAATGCGCTGACGAATTCCACTGATGTTAAAACAAGCACTGCGTTCGAACAGATAAGGGTTGCAGATATCAAGTCACTTGGTATAATGAAGCTTGAAGTTATGTCACGAAGAAATCTTTTTCGTGATTATTATGATATATATTCCATTTTACAGGAAGGGATCCTTCTTGAAGAGCTTGTCAGGTATTGTGGTACTTATTCACGGCATCGGATGAAATCTAAAACAATTTTAGGTATTCTTTCAAATAGTTCGTTATTTAAATATGAAGAAAATTTCGGACTTCTCGAACCAAAGTACCACGTGAATTCAAAAGATATTGAAGCATATATAAGATCCAGGATATTGAAAGAGTTTAGCTCTCGTTCTTTTTAGTCCTTCCGGGATGGGGTTTTTATTTGATGGGGCGTTGCCCCAAATCTCAATTGCTTTTATCTAATTGTTCATTTGCCTGGAATGAGCTCTCCGCCAAGTGGCGGATCGGTTCTTTTGTTCTTCTATAGTAATTGTTCATTTCTTTTGTTCGTCCAAAAGAAATGAACCAAAGAAAAGGGCGCCGGAAATGAAAAATTTTGCCCAACCGTACGCCCGCTACACCGGCCTTATTGGCGCTACCGTTTGGCCAAAATTTCGCACCATTTCCGGTTTGCCCTCGCGCCGTCAAATAGAAAACTTTGCCTCAAAACAGGCGCTTGATCCCTAAATTCTCTGAGTCCATTTGAAATCCAAAATCCTCTGATGAAGGAGATTTGTATTCTGTGTTTTTTATACGCTCGGTTTCGGGTTGCCATCGCGCCACCAGGTAAAAAACTTATTGCAATATTTTAATCTGCTTCCAAAAAAGATTTGGTGGCGTTGATCGCCTACGGTGATTTGGGTGAAATTTCAATTTCGGACTTTATGCAAAAATTTGTACATCAGAGATTATTTGACAACGGCTCTGAAAGAGCCCAATATGAATCAGGAAGATAAAAATCATCCGGATATCTGATACTTACTCCAAAATCGGTCAAGCTTCCTAGATCTAAATCGAAAATTTCATCATTAATTTTTTTACGCTCCATGAGTAAAAAGTCTAAATCATGAGTTTTGGGGAAATCAATATTATGCTAAACAAGGAATGCTTTAAGGAATTTTTCTACAGCTTGTTGGGCATGAAAACATATTGAACTCGCAAATGTTTCCGGGTCAGATTGAAGCTCTTCGCAGCAAGCTACGAAGAATCTTCGATCCCCTAAGGTAAATTCTTAATGCTCGCTGACTCAGCAGCAAGCAACGGAGAATGCGCTCGCGGGGATTCAAAAAGGCTTTTCATAACAAGAATATCCTCGTTAGCTCGAAAAAACCAGTTTTTCAGATAATCAACCCGGTCAGATGTCATAACATGATTGCTTCTCTAATGATTTTTCTAATAATGTGTCCAGGTAGCTTCTTCTTTTTTTCTACTTCTGATTTGCTCTGAATCAGTATATCAGAACGAATTCCTAATGAGAGTAACAATTTTCGGATATTTGTTCTTATTGGCAATTTCTCCTTTGGTAAAAAGTTAAAGTCAGTGATTAGTAAAATATCATAATCACTATCCAAAGATGCATTTTTTCGTGCATGTGATCCAAAGAGAAGCACCTCAGCATCAGGCAGGTAATCGAGAACTGTTCTCTTGATTATTTCAATTATTTCATCATTGGTCTTCATCTGCATATCAAAAGATTAGTAAAGATACTATATTTTATTTATGTAGATCAGTGGGAAAAGGAGGAAAGGAAGGTCTATAACCCAAAACCTGCTGTCATTATGAAGATCCTTTGTCGGCTATTCTGCGGACCTGAAATGAGGAACCGGGTCCCGTGGGGCGGGATGCGGTCACCCAATGAAATCTCATCTCGTAAGTTAAGGGGCAGAGAAAAGGATGCAAAATAGTTTTGGAATTATTTAAGAAGTTCCTGAACTTCCTTTTCGAGAATTGGGAGATAACGAGTTACAATCATCCAAATAACATCAGCAGAGACTGAATCATATCCATGGATAATCCGGTTTCTGGTATCAACAATCTTTCGAGCATCAGAAATCAGAATGTCCGGTTCACTCTCTATGATCCGTCTCATCGCTTCCCCAATGATTTCAATATTTCTTTCAACTGCTTTACGGGTTTTTAAATCCTTCTGAAAAAGAAAAAAGTTTCGTGAAGCAGGTAGAAAATCATGAATCTCATTAATTGATAATTGAATATCTTTTAGCCAAACCTTAATCTCTGGATGCATACAGAAGTGTTTTGGAATTATCAATGTTTTCGCGGAGATAAGGGTTCTTAACAGCTTTGTTCTCAAGTAAATCAATTTGACGGTTTAATAACTCCTCCAAAGCAAATTTAAGATTGAAATAGTGGTCCGCATAATCCAAAGGGTCATTTGAATCTATATCAACAATTAAATCAATATCGCTTTTATCGGTAAAACGATCTGTCAGGACAGAACCGAATACGTAAAGATTCCTGACTTTGTTTTTCTGACAAAGATTTCTGATTTCGTTGATGTATATCTCTAAAAACATTTAGTAATAATTTAGATACAAATATAGTATTTCCCGGAAATATAATATATGGCATCAGGCAGTGGAATGTAGGCGTGAGGCGTGAGGGAAAGAAAAGAAGGGGAGATGGGGAGAAGAGGAGAAGGGGAGAAATTCTATAAATGGACAGAAGTGTGGCGGGCTTCAAGCCCCAGCGGGGCGAAATATTTGTAGAAAGAAGACCTCTCCCCGGACCAGACGCCGGAGCTGAAAATGTTTAGATTAGGTGAAATATATATCGGCGCTAAGAAGACGAAGGTATGGAGAGACGGAGGGACTAAGAGACTGAGGGACGTTAAGCCGTTGCGCCTCTGCGCCATTTCAAATATTGATTATTCTGGACTAAACCGGCGCAATGAAGACGAAGGGAAGAAGTGGCGAAATTGCAAATGTGTGAAGGTAGTTGAAGAATCCGAAGATCCTTCGCTAGCCACCTTCGCCAAGGCTACGGTGACCAAAGCACTCGGGAAGACATGGCGTTTGGAGGACACAAGGGAAAACTGTTATTCAATTGATTTTAAGATTTCGATTATTTTTTCTTTTAGCCCAGGTAAATAACTTAATAATTTCCATCTGCTTGATACATGCGAATCTCATCATGGAATTCTTCATAAAACCTGAAAAATCAGTATTAAGAGAATAGGTTTCAATTTCAATAATTGCATCAAGGATATGCTGAAGTCTTACTTTATCTCCTATCTTACCTCGCATAAATTAATTGCTTTTCATTATCAACCAGTGGTTTTAAATATTTAGATAAGCCATTTGAAGAAACTAAATCCACTTTTGTGTTTAATAATTTCTCTAAATCAATCTTCATCTGAATAAATTGTAGTCCTATCTTTTGGGTATAATCAAGGTCAACTAAAATATCTATATCGCTTTGATTATCAGCATCTCCACGGACGAAGGAGCCAAACAGATATGCTTTCAGAACCGGAGGGGCCCTGAAATAATCACTAATTGTTTGTATTTTACTTTCATCCAGATTCATACAGCAAATATACTAATTCTTAAATTAAACGAGGGGTTGGATTCGATATAGGAAAAACCGAGTCGAGAACAACGGAAGGCGGATGAGATTCCCTACAGCCTTCTGCCTTCAGCTTGCAGCCTAACAAAATAGCCTTTTCCCCTATTGACACCAGCTTGGTGATTGAATAATTTTGGTGTGCATACAATCCTGCGTCTATTGAAACCTGTAAAAGAACATCTGAAATCAAAGCATGGGACTCATGCCAAACTTATATCTTAAACACTTTGTTTTTTGTATATGCCTTTCGGGGGTTTCTTTTTAATTTCAAGTTTCCTTTTAGCAATATATTCACTCAGATCTTTCTCTTGTTTCTTTGTCAAAGGTTTCTTTGTATTACAAAATCAACTCCGTCCGGTTCTTTAATATATCCCATGATATTAAGGTTTAAAATATTTATCCACTAATCTTTTGGCACCAATTGCATCACTCACCATCAAATGTCCACCGAAATGAAACGCACCCAGTGAATTGACATAATAGAGATCAGTGACCTGAGATCAGGGACCAGGGATCTGGTTGGAAAAAGATAATCGAAACGATCCAATCTCTGATTCCTGATTCCTGTTTTCTGTTCACTGACACCTAATCTCTGTTTCTCTGTTCACTGTTTTCTGATCACTAACCACTTAATCTGATAAGAAAATACTTCCCCACATTCTTCACATTTTGCCATACAAATTCCTTTATCCATGGAACAGATCTATCAGACCATCTCTGAGGATGAAAAGTCATCATGACATTATCGGGCAGCCTGTTGGCTACCGTAGCTTTGATTATGTCGAAGGAAGAGTGGAATTTTGGAAATGGTGCTGGGTGCTGGGTACTGGGTACTGGTTGTAAATCATATGGATTGCCGTTTGCGGCAGACGATGTGTGGCTAATTATGCCTTTTGGTTTCACCTTCCAACCCTTAAACGGATCAATCCCCTGTGCACTGAGCCCTGAGCTCTGTGCCTTGTCTCGAACTGAGACAAGTCCTCCGTCCCATCTTCTCCCGGTATCTGTAAGATAAAGCACCTCATTGAAATTGATATCAAAATATGGCTCTCCTACAATACCAAAATCATGATAATCATAATATTTCCACAACAACCTGCTATCCCACCTGCTCATCGGACTACCGTGCATGCAAATCGTGTTTACCGGAACAATTTTTCTAAGTTTCGCCAGGTTTTCATTGAACGATTCTTTTCCGATTTCTACTATAAGATTTTCAAGTTCTTCGCCCTGAGCCCTGAGCCCTGAGCCCTGAGCCTTGAGTTTTGTCCATGCAAAACTCAAATCTTCATAGTGATAACCAATCTCATGCCCCATTGAAAAAATCTCTTTAATTATCTTTTCATCAAAACTTTCAGGACCTATTCTAAAATAATAAGTCCCGCTGATTCCCAATTCTGACTCAATTTTGCCAAATTGAAGGGAATTAAGAGGAAGTTTGTCAGTATCATGACGTAAAACAACCGGTTTAGAAATCGGAGCGGTTAAATATTGACTTATAGTTTGAAATGAATAATCAGCTTTTTTTAAACTCTTCAGTAGCTTTTTATATGTTATTAAAGTGAAATCCATTTATTTATATCTGAGCTGGTAATCAGGATTATTCTTCATGATTTCAATACTTTGCGGATAATTTTCAATAAACCAGTCAAAAAAGGCTGTAACATCAATTTTATCCAAAAGGAATGCATTCCTTTTATTTTGCCAGATCGCTTTCAGGTTTTTTTCAGCAAGTAATTCTCCTATCTTTTTCATCATATCTTCAAATTCATCAGGCCTATATGCATAACAAAGGTTGTACTTGTCTTCCAATTCTTCAGGTACCGAAAGAAGGTGAGCAAACGTATTCATTTTAAATGCGGGAGTGCCTAGTATGCAAGCCTCGCTTGTCATTGTCTGACTATCGCCAATAAAAAGGGTTGAATAAAATAATACTGAATGAATCTTTTCAGCCGATATTTTAATCCTGTATTTTTCAAGCTCAGTTTCTATCTTTTTTTCAGAGGTGATAAATACTCTTCCGTATCTTTCTAAAAGGCGAACAAGTTGCTTTTTATTATCCAGAGAAAAACCTGACATCCCTTTATCATGATGTGCCCTGAAAGCGACAAATCTTAATATAAAATAAGATAATCCGGAATTAACTCCCAATTCATTGATGACGCCATTATCTGGTTTAAAGTAAGTCGGGAGTAAGTAAGCTAACTCATGTATTCCGTTATAATAAATTGCCTTTGGGGTTTTTCTTTTGATACTTGATGGCGTTAGAACCAGTGATGCATATTTGTGCCCGTATTTTACAAACAATGGTTCAACCTGGTCATCGTCATCATCAAATAATATTGACGGAATACCTGTAAAACGAGTAAGGAGGGCTATTGTAACAGTACAACCTGCTGTTACAGAAATTTTCCTTTTTTTAGCTATTCTCAATAATCTGAAAAAATAGAAGATTTGATTTAAACCTTTCAAGTAAAAATTATCTCTTTTCTTTCCAAGTGAAATATAAGGAAGATTTAATTTTTCAAGTAATTCAATGGCCCCAGGAATTTCCCTGACTGTAATTATCACTTCATGATTGTTCTCTTTTAATCTGTATACCAAATTTTTAAACAGATGTACGTGTGCGGGATGACCTATATCAATCAAAATCCTCATCACGTAAGCGCTTTTTTTACTCTTAACCCAATTTCCCCAACCTTGTAAAGGATAGGGCTTAGTACCTTTAAAAATCTGCCTTCTTCAACCAGGTCCCCTCCAAATTCCATTTTATAGTCTCTTACTCCATAGTCAATGCCAGGTTTCCCGGCACCCATAAAATCTATAATAGGAATTTTATTTTCAACTGCATATTCGAGGGCTGCAAGTACAGCTAAATGGGTTGGGAATATTCTCTTATGATAATCTCTTAGTCCGCAATAATAATAAGTATATAAGCTCTTTCCTGGCAAGATCAAACAAAATGACCCTCCGATAGTTTTTTCTTCATGGAACACTGCAAAAGCTTTGAAAATTTCCAGTTTAAATAACTCAAGAAAGAATTCGACAGGAGGAAGAGGTAACTTCGCTTTAATTCTATAGGTTTTCTGAAGAATATGGTAAATACTGATCAATTCATCTTTTCCCGAACACAGACTATACTTTGCACTATTTTGAATTGACTGATTAATCTCACGCCGCCGGTTATATTTAAATATGGAAGTCAATTTATCTTTAGAAATCCCGGAAAGATTAAGTTTGACATTTAAATACGGTACATACTTCCAACCAGATTTAAGAAATGAATCCTTATAAAAAGAATAATCAAAAAAGTTGCGGGTTTCAAGGTAAATAGCTTTGCCTTTTAAACGATTTCCACATTCGGTGAGAAAGAAGGACAACTCCTCAATTGTTGCATTGTAAATAACCGGACCTCCAAATATAATGCCGCGCCACGTAAAAAAACTAACTGGCCCAGGCTCTTTCATTAAAGCAACACCCATAAGTACTTTAATTTCCCCGGAATCAGATAATGCAAATACTGCAGCATCAAAACCAAAAATTTTATCTAATACTTTGGAAAACGAATGCGTTTGAAAAGGGGATACAAATGAACCATGAGCCAGAAGTTGATCCCATTTTTCAACAGAAATTTCGTTATATTGTAATACTTCCAATTAAAAAAACAATTATCAAAAGCTTTAAAACATAAAGCTTTGAATTTGTCACTTCAGGGAATAATTAGTAGCGCAAATCTACATGAACCCCCTATTGATTCTTTTTCCTCATATCAAGTTGAAAAAACATCATTGGCTTTTGAATGAATAACAAACCGGAAAAGATCTGAATGATCTTTGTGAATGAATAAAACAAAGGGTAATAAGAAGGATAATCCAAATATGATTTGTTAGATGAGTTCAAAATAGTTTTAAATTCATCTTCAGTCATGTCGAGTTTCTTAATTACATAACTTATTAGATGTTCATCCTCTTCATCAGTATTGGGTTTTGTTTTTAAAATGTTCAAAACCTCATCTCTTGATATCGCGCCACTTAATATCTGTGAAGAATATGTTATTTTCCGCTTGTCAATACCAAACTTATAGAGTGACCAATATGAAATTGCGAATTTGGTGAAAATATTTTCGTGATGATGTCCACCATAGTACTCCCAGTCAAATTCTTTCTTTAAAAAGACCTGGGCATCTTTTTTATTATAATCCAGATAATAAAATGGATAAATACTCCTGATTCTCTTAAAAATCCCATAGTAAACTAACTTGTATATGGAGTAATTTGGATAGGTTCTTAATCTGACAGACCCATATCTGGAATGCACATATTTTAATTGTCTTGCGTCACCATAAGTCCATTCACGAGGTTGGGTTCCTTCCGATCGGAAATCATTTCCTCTTAAAATATATCTGACTCCTATTTTAGCTGCAATCTTATACATGACAGCTTTGATTGCCAGATCCGTTGGCATATCCACCCAGGGTAACCGGGAGCGCATGTAGGATCTGAGTAAATCCTTTATTTCCTCATAATTAATTACATATGTCTCAAGGTCTATACCCAACTTTTTTGTAACTTTTTTTATGTTTTTTACTGAGATATCACTATTCCACCCATTGTCCAAATTTACAGCCAAAGGTCTTAACCCATACTGAGTAGCGAGGTATAGCAGATAGCAGCTGTCTGTGCCTCCGCTAATACCAATAACACAATCATACTGCTTTTTTCTGCCATCTTTTTTAATTTGATTAACCAGCTGATCCCAATATTTTTTACCCTGTTCACCTCGTGGATAAGCTTCCACTAATTTATCATACATGTGTGCATAGTTCGAAACTCCGTTATCATCAAATTGTATTCCGGGAACCGTGTTGTCCCAGACACCCCTGGAACAAATTTGGGATTCTTCTTGTCTATACTTAATCATTTATAAAAATATTTTCCTGAGCTGATCTTTATCAGGGTAGTTTACCAAGACTGCTTTTCTTGGACCATGAAATACAAACATCGAGCCTGCTGCAACAGCGGAGGCATAAGCCTGGCTGACTGCTTTTCTAAAATCATCGTATTCTCCTGCACCGCCCAACGCTACAATAGGAATAGTGACAGCTTCAGCTACGGATTTGATCAATATTAAATCATAACCCATCATAGCTCCATCTTTTTCGATAGAGTTAATTATAATCTCTCCGGCACCCATTTTTTGCATTAATCTGGCAAAAGAAACCGGATCCTTGCCCGTTGATTTGCTTCCTCCAAAAGTAAAGAGCTGTTCTTTAGAAAAAAGTTTCTTTTTTACATCCAATGATACCACAATTGTTGAACTTCCAAATTCATCAGAGGCATTTCTGATAAAATCAGGATTTTCAATAGCGTACGAATTAATTACTACTTTTTCAGCTCCGGCCTGGATAAGTTGTTTAATATCCTGAATTGTGCGAATACCTCCGCCTACAGCAAAGGGCATATTAGCTTCTTCCCCGACTTTCCTTACAAAATCTAATGAAATGCAGCGCTTTTGTTTACTGGCCAGGATATCTAAAAACACTAATTCATCAGCCTTTAAATCATTAAATATTTTGACGGCATTAATTGGATCACCTATATAACGATAGTCTTTAAATTTTATTGATTTTACTAAACCCTGACCTTTTAAAAGCAAAACAGGTATAATGCGTGGGCGAAACATTTCTACAATAGGTAATTTATGATTTTTGACTGGAGATTGATGATAGGCACTTCCTCAATCAACAATATACAATCAAAAATTCTTTTAATCATAAATTAATAAAGTTCCGTAACAACACCTCGCCCGCATCATGGCTTTTTTCAGGATGAAATTGTGTTCCAAAAATGTTGTCTTTTTGAACAGATGAAGTGAATGAATATTCATATTCTGTCTGAGTAAGTACATCTTTTTCATCATTGCATACCATATGATAAGAATGTACAAAATAGAACATTGAATCTTCAGACAGACCTGTAAAAAGAGATGACTCCTTTTTAACCATTGCATTATTCCACCCTATGTGGGGAACTTTATACTTGAGTTGATCATTGATTTTGAATTTAACTACTTCTGCATTTAACCAATTTAATCCATTAACATTACCTTCTTCACTATGTCCTGCCAAAAGTTGCATGCCAAGACAGATACCCAGAATTGGCGTTTTTCTAAAAAGAACAGTTTCATTCAGGACATCCAATAACTGCAATCGATTTAAGTTTTCAATGGCTTTTTGAAAATGTCCCACTCCCGGAAGAATTATTTTATCTGCCTTCTTTATTAAATTAATTTCGTTTGTAACTATGGCTTCATGTCCAATCCGCTTGATTTTATTAACAATAGAAAGGATATTTCCCATATAGTAATCGATAATAATTATTGTTGAATTTTTTACCATTTTAATATTTAAGAGCGTTCTTATATACTTCAACTAATTTTTTTGCTACAGTCTGAGAATCCAAACCCATTTCAATGATTCGCTGGCGTCCATTAGTACGTCCTTTGGTACCTGAAAACCCGAGAGCCTTTTTGGTATTCTCAGCTAATTCAACCGGATCTAAGGCTGAAATGTAACACCCTTTAGTATCGCCTATAACTTCCCGTACATCGCCAACATCGGTGCACACGATTGGACAATTGCATGCCATTGCCTCTTTGATTACATTTGGAGAACCTTCTGTAACAGATGTTAATATTACTACATCGGCAGCTGAATAAAATGATGGCAATCTGTTATTCTCGATTTTACTTAAAATATGAAATTGAATATTATCATCTTTTAATAATTGAATTGCCTGTTTTGCGAGTTTAAGATTTTTTACCTTTTCTTCAGGCCGGACTGAAACAAAAATAATATTGTACTTTTTATTAAATCCGACAATTGATCTTGATTCTTCTTTATTGGCATGTTTGAATAAATCCAGATTTACTCCATTACTTATTATAATTGAATTTTCAATAATTGCTTTCATTTCCCCTGATTTCACAATTGTTTTTTCCCAAATATGCCTGGAGAATTGTTTTATGATGAACTTTGTAATTCCAAGTTGGCGGTAGATATCCGAACCCATTAATGAGGTTATTGTTTTACCTGGATTTGCAAGGCCTGCAAGGATTGCAGTATAACCATAATGTGCATGAACTAAATCATATTTAACCGTGTTTAAATGTTTTCTAAGTTTAAAATAATATTTTAAATAGTGAAATCCCCCTTTTCTGATAGGAAAATACCCAACTTCTATCCCTGATTTTATCAATGATTCCGATTGATTGTATATGATCGGATTTATGTTCTGATGATTATGGATTCTAAAAACAAACAAAACTCTCATCGATAATTGCTATGATTTTGAATAAAGATCAATCCTGAAAACAAAACTCTGCAACAGAACGAGCAAATTCAGCTTCCAAAACACTCTTCCCTTGTGTTAAAACAAAACCATTCTCCTCTGTTTTACACCAATAAAATTCAGAATAAGTAATAGTATAACTACCAAAATATAAACACTGAAATTCAATCAAAAAAAATGATTTGCCATTATAAGCTATATCTAAACTTACTTGAGGGACTTTTAATGTATTTTTACACAAATTAGCAAACTCTAATAAGCCTCGCGGAAATTCCTTTACAAAATTTCGTATCCCACTCCCACTCGCTCTAAAATCATCCTTTCTAGTATTACGTTTCAAAATATAATATTTATTCGAAAATACCAGCACCTTGTAATCACCATCTAAACCTGCCAGATAATCCTGAATAATAAATTTATTTCGATATTTACTTTCTCTGATATATCCTTTATATTTAATGCTGCGTCCATATTCCCATAGTTCTTTAAGTAAATTGGAAGTTCGCGATACCTTTTTCAATTTATGCTCTAATTCATCCATACTTGCAATTAAACCAACCCCCTTACTCATAGCTCCTGCAGATTGCTTATAAACTAAAGGGAAACTTAAATTATTACTCATTTTCTCAACTTCTTCATAGCATCCAAAAACTTTAGATTTAATATTACAGACTTCAGTACTGAATTGTTGGCGCAACAATTCCATGAAAATTTTATTGTTATTCGCTTTTAGATATTTAAACGGGGGAATTAGTTTAGCGTTAGACAATTCTAAATAATAAATAATGTCTTCAATATAACTTTTATAGTAGTATCCAATATCTTCAGATGATGTGTATATTACCAAATTATTTTCCCAAAAATTATTTGAATAATTAATTACTTCAGAAAATGGAATAAAAACGACTTCAAATCCAAATGTCAAAAAATATTTTTGAAGGAGATTTTTGTCCATTCCTGAATTATAAGGGATTGAATCAGCCTTAGATCCAAAGTTTCCTTTATAATCTGAAAGTGCGTAAATTGTCCTATTTCCCATTTATTTTATCTGTTCTTTTCAATATTACCAATCCAAAATCTTGAAGGAACTGTATTTATTGAACAATTATATAGGTCATCCCCTTTAATTATATTCCCATCAAAAAAAATTTGAAATTCCGAATTGTCAATTACATCCGTAAAAGATTTCAGTAGAGGTATTTTTCTGCTATCAAACCCCATTATTCTAGCCATAACAAAATCAAGAAATATATCGTTATTTGAGACTGATATCATACCCATTGAATGAGGACTTGGGTTAAGAGGCCCTTCGCCCTGACCAGCGATAATTGCATCTGATATTGTTATTAATTTTCTTTGAGGAGTGCTTAAAATATTCCCATCTAAACTGCCAAATGAAATAATCTTATTTATATCCATTACCATTCTCCAAACAGTATCATTGCCATACCAGGCTCCACTCAAATTGGCATATTTAGCTTTGGGTGCTAGTCGCCATATTATTGAGGATACATAATGAAGAGGGTAATATAAAAAATGGCCCTTATATTTAAATGACATTTCGCTAATATATTCTGCTCCCAATCTAAAAATATTATTCCCTGGGAAGCAGTCTCCTCCGCTTTTTGACAAATTACTGGAATAATGCGCCAGGTAAGCCTTTTCTCCGATAGCTCCTACATAATTCTTCATCCCGTTTGTTATACCAGCTTTTTGATGTGTTTTTAGTTTTGGCAAATTAATAATGATGTCAGCATTAATGACTTCTCTGGCAATAAAGTATTTATGTATCCCTTTTCTATGATTTTTTATTGTCATTTTTGGGTCATAATCTCCAACCCGGAATGTTTTGTTTTGAAGTGATAAAGGTTCCAATAAACTATCTTGGGCTAGATCATATAAAATGTAATCGGTTGTATTCCGGCAATTTTTTTGCAAAATTCTTTTTTGTTCCCACTTTTCATTTCTGAAATCAACGACACTAATTGGTATATTAAATAATTTCTGTAGTTCATTTATTTTATCCTTAAAATAGAGTGAATGTAATAACTCCCAATTACAGGATTGAATAGGGGAATCTCCAATAATAACATTAGCTGGTTTGAACTGTAAAACAAACTCCAATACCACTAATATTATATTTGGATGAGTAGTTAAGCATAGGTTATCCGTTTCATTATTATTGTGATAGACCCAATTTGGTTTTAAAAGTATTTTTTTATTTAATCCAATATTTTCAAAAACGCCAGTAGTTTGTATAAAATCAAATAAATATTTTTTCAAATTTTCATAATCCTCATAAAAAAGGCTTAAGGCTGTCAACTCTTTATTACAAGGGACATTATTTACCCATACTGTTTGCATTACCTAAGGATTTAACGCTTTAATGGCTTCTAGTATGAAAGGTGTCCAAATATTGTCAACTATATATCTCCAATCAGATTCAAGATAAGATTGTTTTATCTTTTGGGAATTATAGTTGCCTTTCTTCTGAATAATTATCTCTAAAGCTTTTGAAAAGGATATAGGATTATCTTCACATAATACTCCACAATCCTTAATTAATGATTGCCGGTTTTCCAGAGTATTTGTAGCTATTACCGGCATGCCTGCTAGCAATGATTCATACAATTTTGTCGATGGCTGAAAATCATAATATCTTTTTTGGGGGATATAGACAACCCCAACATTACAATCATCCAAAAATGCAACTATATCAGGATATTTTTTTCGACCATGAAATTTAATAAACCCGCTCATTTTATATCTTACAATAGTATTTTCTAATTCCTTCTCTATTGATTCACTGCCGAATCCTATGATATCATAGCTTATTTCAATATTCGGATTCTTTAATTTGAAATAAGAAAAACCTATTATAGTTTGTTCAACATTTCTATTATTTAAAGACCCGATATAGAGCAATTTAATCGATTCAAATTGCTTTGGATTAAATAATTGTAACTCACCCCCAAGCGGAAGTAAGGTAGTTTTTTGTAAATTAAGTTTTAATTCTTTAGATAAACTTTTCGAGATTACGGAAATCTTCCTATAAAACCTCGAAGAGATGGTAATTAACTTATTCCTATACCATAATATATATTGATTATCAGAGAGATCTCCCGATCTAATATCCAAAACCATGGGGCTGAAAAGATTTAATATCCTTATGAACAATGTAAAATTGGCATCAATATGAAATATTAAATCAAATTTTTCTTTGACAATATATTTTTTTGAAGCTATAAAAAACAATAGATAAGATTTTACTCTATTTGAAGATAAAGGGATATACTTAACTGTGATCAGCGGCATTTCGATCTTTGTCAACCCCATATCAAAGCAACAATAGTGTAAATCAAATATATCTTTATCTGTATATTTAGCGTACATGTAGGAATCGGTATGATATCCAAATTGATTATAGAATAATATCAACACCTTCTTTTTCATTTACCTTTTATGCCAATAGTCTCATTTGCGTTTACGACTTTCAATGGGGAAAAAAGAATGAGATATACTAATAAAAATGATAGCGAGGGTTCCCTTAATACTATACCAGTGTAAAAAATATATTCCCATAAAAAAAAACCAATAAGAACAATTCGGATTCTTCTATTTTTTGTTTGCAATAACATACTTAAAGCGAAAAAAAGTGTAAAAATGATACCCAAAAAGCCATTTGAAACCATTGTCTGATATACTCCTGTTGCTGATCCTTTACTGGTAATACTTAGACCCATGTCTGCATATTCCTGATAATCTGCGGCATACATGAAACGTAATCCATATCCTAACCATTCCTTTTCTGTTATAGTATTTGAGGTTATTTTATCAACAATGTATATTGCAGCATTTCCTCTTCCTGATGTTTTGTCAGAACTATTTTCTCCATAGTTGTATCTTTCTGCATAGTTTAAAGCATAGTTTAAATCAAAACTACCTCCTATTCTTTTTTCTCTGTTCAGTGAAGGATTCAGTCTTACTCCTAAATAAAAAACTAACGGTACAGCTATAATTGCTAAAAGAATAAGACGGGGAGAAATTTTCCTGCCCGGGACATAAATCATAAACAAAGCAATTATAAATGGAATAACAAACCAAATAGCACGTTTTAAGCTTACAAATCCAATAAACATTAACCCTACAATGAATATCCAGTCTCTCCGGTTAAGTTGTCCATTCCTTTTTATCCATAAAAACATGAATCCCAGTATAGGCAAAGCCGTAGCCATAGCCCCTCCCTGGCTGCTAACTGAGCCTACTACACTTTCAGTAAGTCCCATGATAAAGAATTTAAATACTGAAAGTATTATTTGAACCAACAACAATTCAAATAAAACCTTGGTAAGAATATATCGGAAAAATTCTTTTTCTCTATTGCGGGAAATAAAAAGGTATACCGCAAAAAGAATAAAATACCTAGAATATTGACTAAAGATTATATTAAAATAGTCATCGTTCAGAAAAGAAGAAATAATAAATGTAATAGAAAACAGAAAAAAACTTATATTAACCCATGGCTTACTGTTTTTAAAGAGATTATACTTAATAATCCCATAGGCAGCCAGAGCCGTAATCACTATCCGATAAATATTTTGTACGTCTTTCCCTATGAAACCAAACAAACCACTATAAAATAGAAGAATGATATACCAGATAATT
>Ga0224520_1000134_pt1 | contig 23906 bp, 19 predicted proteins | sample CFST25metaG_2_FD_180684 | JGI IMG/M metagenome (GOLD analysis project Ga0224520, IMG submission 180684) | Peat soil microbial communities from Stordalen Mire, Sweden - C.F.S.T-25 | ecosystem: Environmental > Terrestrial > Soil > Wetlands > Peat | place: Sweden: Norrbotten County, Stordalen Mire... | reverse complement strand
CCCAGATCAGCGTCGCGCAGTTCGGAAAGCAGGCCGGCTGGATAGGCCAGGGCGGGCGCGAGTCGCTGGCGGGCCGTGCCCAGCGGAGACAGGGGCAGCGTGGTGTCCGATTTCATGTCAGCGGGTAGAACAGTCTACTGCATCGCGACCTCGCCCCGCAGAACCCATTGCGCGACTGGCTTCCTTCCTGGAAGATCAGGGCCATGAAGAAGGATGGGATCGCCTATTTGCTGGCCGCATGCGCCGTGTTCGGGTTTGCCGGCCTGCACCGGTTTTACCTCGGCCGCCCGATCTCGGGCGTGCTGTACCTGGTGACCTGGGGCTGGCTCGGGCTGGGGACGCTGCACGATCTCATTCGGATGCGTAGCCTGATCAGCCGGGCCAATGCAGAGCTGCCGGGCGCCCGACCTCAGGCGGTGCACCTGCACATCCACGGCGCGGCTGATCCTCAGGCCGTCCGCCTGGCGGCCCTGGAGGGCATGGCCCTGCTCGGCAGTCCGGCCACACCCGCGCCCGAGCAGGCCCAGGCCCAACGCGAGGGCGCCATCCTTCGTTGTGCCCAAGCCCATGGGGGCACAGTCACGGCCGCGCTGGCGGCCCTGGAGGCCAGCCTGTCCCTGGACCAGTCGCAGAAGGAGCTGCGCCGCCTGCACCAGGCGGGCTTCTGCACCGTGGACGTAAGCCAGGACGGCGCCGAGACCTTCACCTTCCCGGGCCTGGGTTCCACAAAGCCCCTGGTCTCGTAAGAAACGATTGTCGTCCGAGTGTGAAACAAGGGGGCGGGTGTCCGCAAAGCTTGCCGCGTCATGCCGTAGGCGGGCCCCCGAGCCTGGGCGTAGGAGATGCGTGGGCTTGTAGTCAGAGCCCTGGTTCGGTAAAAGAAGAGGCCGAAAGGACAAACCACCGTGGAAAGCGAACACGACGAGCCAAAGCAAGCAGCGCAGGAAGCCCTTGAGGACAACGTAACGCTTGAAAACAAAACGCCGGGCATCGGGCGCGGCAAAGTCTTTCTTGGCTTGGCGGTCGCCGCGGTCGTCATCGTCTCCGCCTATTTCGCCACCAGGCGGGGTGCCCTCACGCCGGCCACCGGGTCGGCCACCTCAGCGGCGATCACGCTGGTGACCTCGGACCGCGCCGACGTAGACTGCGTATCGGCGAAGGACCTCAACGGTCTCCGTTGTGGATTTTCCACCGAGATCGCTAATTGGCAGGGCGACGAGCAGAACAAGCTGAAGCCGTTCTTCACGACGGATCGCCGCATGTATCTTATTCCGGGTCTCTTCCTTGAGCCGGCGGTTGCCGCCCGCTACCGATCCGAGCCTCCCAACAAGCCGCGCGAACAACTCAAGCGCTTCACGGCTCAGTGCCAGATCAAGGTTATCGGCAAGCTGGCCGGGGTACGCACCCATTGGATCGCCAACGCCGCCTGGTCGGACCCCCAGGACATTGACGTCGCGACCGTATCGAGCTGCAAGATCGAAGGTTGAGCGAGCGCTCGCTCTCGCATAGCACGGACCACGTTCTCCAACACGCAGTCTGCCGAGGCCCCCTGCAAGAGCAGGTTCTGGTCGTTCGCTTCGGCGGGGTCAGCGAAAACCCTCGCAAAACTCTACGCCCCCGGCATACTGCGGCGGTCCCCTTGCAGGACGTTGACGCTGGTAGGTGACCTTGGCAATGAAGCTACGTGAGCGATGGCTTCGCAGAAAGCAGCGAGATGGTCGAAGCGCAGGGCAATTGCTTGTGTTTCTAACGATAGCCATGGTCGAACCGCTTGCCCTGGCCAGGCTGTCCGTTCCCGCGCCAGGAGAAAGCTCGGAGGCCACGGCCCCCACGGGCATCTCGGCAGAGGAGGCGCCCGCGTTCGTGGAACGGTCCAGGGCAGCCACAGGCCCAGCGCTGGTAGATCTCGCCATATCGCCCGCACTGCCCGCAGCCGCGACCGAGCGGGCAGCCGCGCCCGATGCGGGGTCGGCTCGCTATGATGGCTCGGCGAACTTGGCGCCACGTACGGCACAAGTCCAGACGGTGCCTCGACCGGAGGCTGCTCCAGATTCGGCGGCCGTCTCCGCCGAGGTGGCGGACCAGCAGCCGGCGGTGTCGCCAGCTCCTGCGCCAGCTCCGGCCCAACCGACGGCAGCGCCTCAGGGCGAGAAGACTGAGGGGCCAGAAACGGCAGCCGCAATTCAGTTTGCGCCCGGGCAATCGGCTTCGACTCAGACTACCGAGGCAGCCCTGTCAAGCACCCAGTCTGCAAGAAAGCTACGTTATGGCTTGGGCTTGGACCTAGGCTTTTCGGGGCCTCTGCCTGACGCGGGGCTGTTGCTGACCTTGCGACCGACAAGTTGGTTGCGTCTTCAGATGGGTGGCGGATACAACGTTCTTAGTTTCGGTTTGCGAGGCGGGGCAACCGTCGTCAATCCATTCTTCGTGCCTGTGTCGCTGACCTGCGAGGGCGGACACTATTTTGACGGCGACGCAAACAGGGCGGTCCGCTGGTTCAGTGACGGAAGTCGAGACATCGCATCACTGCGGCAGTTCAGCTACGACTACCTCAACTTGCTTGGTGGTTACGAGTTCGAACGGCGACATGTCACAATCTACATACGCGCCGGCGTGACTTGGATGGGCGCGACGGTGAAAGATTTCCAGCAGTCCGTGTACGATGCTACGCAGGTCGATTTGCAAGCGTCCAACCCCAGGGTTACCTACCGTGGGCCGACTGTCAAAGTGGGCATAGTGTATTTTCCTTAGGAAACGGTAGGATGTTATCCCTTCGAGGAGATGGTCTAGGATGCTTGACATTGGTCGGGCTCGTCGTCGCATGCACGCTTGGCTGCAACTCATTGGTCAGAATTGATGTCGATTGCAAGAAGCTGTGTCTGACTTCGCCCGGGCCGACCATTCCAGGCTCTTCCAGCCTCTTGCCCTCTGGACTTGATGGCGCCACTCCCGATTTGGGGCCATCGAGGATCGACGGCACTGTCAGCGAGACGGCCAAGCCCCTTGCCCATGAGGATGGTGGGAGTGCTTTCGGCCTCGACGGCATGTCGAGCACCGACGTTGATGCCGGCGCCGTGCTCAGCGTCCCCGATGCTAGCATCCCCGCCCCATTGATCGAATGGGTGGCCGAGCTAAGATTCAACGAGGTTCTCGGACAGCTGCCAAGCGCGGCGGCCGGCGTGTCAGCCAATGTGCGATTGGGTGCTGTCAGTCTAGCGAGCACGACCGACCTCGAATTCATCGACTCAGTGGATGTTGTTTTGAGTCACGGACGGGCGCCTGTGGACGGCGGAGCCGAGGGCAACGAAGAGCCGGATGCTGGCGTCGACGCGGGGGAGAGCCCCAATACGCCGCCCTGCAAGGCGGCGGGCGTTGGTCTTCTCGTCGCCCATTTTCGCAGGACAGACGGTGTCGGCTTTTCTGGCACCAGCATCAGCCTTGTCGTCGTCGATCCAAAATTGAATCTCTTCGATTGCCTGAAGGACGAACCTGGCAACTTCGACGTCAAGATGACGCTTCATCAGGGGGCGTATCCCGCCAGCGATGCCCCCCTGAGCCTAGACACCTGCATTGCCGCCGAGGCGGATCTGGATTTCCCCTAGTGCCTAGAGCGCCGAACGGTTTGCCTCCCGTCGTGAAATCGCGGATTTGCGTCGCGTCCCTTCGTTGCTCGTCGGTCAAATACGTCGAGTATTCTCCCTCCGCGCGCCTCGGGCCGCTCGCAACTACGCAATTTCACTCGGTCCGTCAAACCGTTCGGCGCTCTAGGGAGAAAGGGCGATTGATTTGAGGAGCGATGCGGGCCTGGCGACGTCTCCCACTGTTGCCAAAGCACCAGTCGCCAAGTTGATTTGGTACAGCTTCGTCGAGCTGAGGGCATTGTCGGTAATCACCACGTACCCGATCTCGGGTGCCCCGCCGATGTCAAAGGCACCCACCTCCATGTTCAGTCTATGAGCAAAACCGTGGGCAGGATGTCGGCGCGGCCCGGTTCGAACTCGAGCCAGGCGAGCCGGCCGCGCACGGATTAGTTGATGCGTTTCCACCCGGGCCTGAAGCCAGTGCTCTTCATGGGAGGAGGCTCGTCCGCGATGATGTAGTCCGCGCGCCGGTTGCGTGGCTCGTCGGTCTCATCGGGCGTCTGGACCCGCAGCGCGGTTTCTCCGAACCCCTCGAACGCGATCGGGATGTGCACGCCACGCTGGCGAAACCAGCGCGCCAGCGACTGCGCGCGCGCCTGCGACAACCTCAGATTGTATCCAGCGCTCCCCACCGTGTCGGTGTGTCCCGCGACATACAGCGTAAGGTTCTTGTGTTCTCGTGCTTTGTCCTTCGACAGGATCTCCTGCACCTTCACGAACGCCTCATCGAGCTTCGGGATCTCCGGAGGGTCGATCTCGGCCGAGTCCGTGCGGAAGTTTACATCCTCGTGCGGAATGGGGACGTACCAGGCGGAGTACTCCTGGTGGACGTAGTGACCGTCCCGGTCGTACATCCTCAGCACGATGGACCCGATCGGCTGATCGGGTGGCTGGTCCCAGCCGACCCCCAGCGACGCGCCCGCCGATCGGCCAGTGAAATCGTGCTCGTGCTCGGCGATCACGATGCCATTCTCGTTGGTCACGCTGATCTCGATCTTCCCCGGCGGCCGCGACATGCGAATCTCCATCCGGTGTTCGTCCAGGGCGTGGGACTTGTCGACCTGAACCTTCAGCGCCGGGCCCCGTGTGTTACCGCGGCTGTCGGCGGAGGGCTTCCTGGCGCCCACGGGCGACGCGATTAGGATGGCGTAGAGAGCAGCACTGGCGACGACAATCCAATGCGTTCGCATGATGAACCTCACTGGCTCGGTGTATACCCCAACCTGGGCGCAAGGCGTACGAACACGGTGCGGTTGCTATTGCAGCCGGAAACCGACCCGGCTGTCGCGCAGATTGTCCTGGTGCTCGGGGAGTATGGATTTCGGCTCCACCAGGAAGACCCGCCGGGTCTCGATCTTCCGTCCGCGCGGGCTGCTCTCCCTTGCCACACTGCAATGCCAAACGGCAGCCCAGCTGCGCGATTCACGAAGTTCTCGGCGGACGAACAGGGTAGCGAGCACGCCAGATCGTGATTGTGCGATCTGCTATCTCAAGTACTTCGCCAGTCCGATGTTCTGATCTTTGATAGCCTTGGCCAACAGGCCCGCGAGCTTGTCAGCGCCCGCGAGGTTGGTGTGCGTGGCGCCGGCGTTCGCGTGGAACGCCAGGCACGCGCTCTCGGATCCAAGCGTGTTGTACCAGGCCGTCGAGAGGGCTGTGAGATCAATGTAGGGGCAATTCTTTGAAGCAGCAGCGGCCTTGGCTGCCGCTGCGTGAAGGCTGGATTGGTCACCGACTGGGTAGCTTTGCACGCGCGCGGGAGGAGATACGAGGATCGGGTTCACGCCTGCGCCTTGTGCGTCGGCCACCATCTTCTCGAGATTCGCCTGGACGGTGGCGTCCGAATCGTTCTTATCATTGTGACCAAATTGGATCATCACCCAATCGCCCGCGGTCCATTTCGCCTCGATCATGCTCCAATAGGTGCCGAATGACCCGGAAGCGGCTCCGCTGTTTGCGTAGTTGGCAAACCCAACTGGAGGCGCGAAATACTCGGGCATCATTTGACCCCAGCCACCGAAGGTATTCCCGGTCTGGTCGCACACCGTAGAGTCGCCGGCGATGTAGACCATGACAGGCTTCGTGCTCGCCGAAGCCAGGGCATATCCGATCCCTGTGACTTTGAGTCCGGCTGGGCCGGAGAAGAACAGATCGAGGCCAGCGTATCCCACGGGACCGCCCGCGTGGTTGGGTTGCCCCTCCATGGGCCGCACATCCACGACAAACGCGTATTCTTGCGAGGCCGCTCCTTGCGACAAGAGACCCCGACTCGACTCCGCACTGACGAAGACTGGACCCACGCTGCCAAGCTGAACCGTCACCACGTAGTCCCCGGCCGCTGCAGTTGCATCCGCGGGCGCGGGTGTTGACTCGGAGGTGTTGTAGGTGGTGCTCCCGAACAGGCACTGCAAACAGGTGGGACCCGAACCGCCGCCCGGACAGAAGCCGCCGGTCATTGCTGCCGTTGTGCACTTGGCGGCATTGTCCGCGGTGGGCGCGGGATATCCCGCCGGAATCCCTGTGCTTGGTGGAGGGGCACCGCCCCCTCCGCCGGCACCCGTCGTGCCACCTGCACTCGTGGTCCCGGCAGTGCCGCCTGCGCCACCTTTGCCGCCCGCACCTCCCGTCGCGGTGCTCCCACCAGCGGCAGAGGTTCCTCCCGTGCCTGATGTTCCACCGGTGCCCGTTTGCTGGCAGGTATCCATGCACCGAGCCCAGATGTCAGACGGCACGATCAGATCAGTCGCACAGCATGCCCACGCACAGACCGTGTCTGTGCATTGGCCTTCGACCGGGATCGGAACGTTCTCATCTGAGGAGCAAGTCCACTTGTCACCACCCAGGTTGGCCTCACATTGCGCCATGGCAGTGTATTGCGCGTTGCACTTTGTTATGGCACTGACCGTCGCATCGGCAGCCTTCACGCAGGCGGTTTGGCAGTCAGCCGCGCTGCAATCAATCGGCTGCGACGCGCACATCGCGGTGCAGGCCTGGTCAAGGGTCAGGCCTGTGCCGGAGCCCCCAGCCGCGCTTCCGCCGGATCCGGTCTTCCCTGCCGCCCCTCCGGCGCCACCCGATCGCGACGCGCCGCCCGCAGCGCCACCGGTTGCGCCGCTCCCACCGCTCGCAACAGTACCGCCAGACCCCACGGAGCCACCCGTGGCGGTTGCTCCCCCACCCGGCGCCACGCCACCCGTGGCCATTGCCCCGCCGGTCGCAGAAAGACCGCCCTTGGCCGATGTTCCACCGCCTGCAGAGGCACCACCGTTCGCCGTCACGCCACCCGTGGCCGTCGATCCCCCGACGGCAGACTTGCCGCCCGAACCGGGCGATCCGCCGCTGGCAGCGGGCGTACCTCCGTTGCTCCCTTGTGAGCAGGCCATCAGACCAACAAGTGTGGCAAGTGCGAACGTTGAGAAGCAGCGCGTTGTGTTCATGGTTATCCTCTCTTGAACAGGGGCGTGTTCCCCGCATTTCGGGTCAATGCCTCTGTTGGCACTGCGATGTAATCCGCGCTGGTGCCCATGACGCTGTCTACATGCCCCAGGCCGACTGTATCAGCGCAAGTCCGGATGCACTATCGACGGCGAGGGAGAGATTCGAGCCCGTGCCTCTCAGAGTCCACCGGATTCGGCCTGAATGGGAGCCCCACAACTTGGGGGGCAGGCGCTTCTGACTATACAGCCATGGCGGCTTCACTCGACCAGATCCAAAGCTGGCTACCCGGCCGGGGCATCGTCATTGGCGAATGGGGTTCTGTTGCCAAGGATGACCTAGCTTCCAGGGTACTGAAATGCGACGCCCTGTTTGGGCGATTCAGATGTGCTTGGTCTTCTCGCGGCGGATCAGGGAAGCGAGTATCATGCCATGGGCGTGTCGCCCTCTGCAGGAGCATCCATGAAGAAAGGGCCTGGCCTCGTTGTCGCCGTGGCGTTCGCGTGTACCACCGGGTGCGGAAAAAGCGATTCCGAGAAGTTCGCCGACAGCTACTGCGCCGAGGTCGCCAAGTGCTGTGGCCAGGCAAGCCTGCCCGCCGATGGCCAAACCTGTCACCAGTTGATGACTTTCACGGAGGTGGGCGGGTCATACAACTCTTCCGCGGGCGACGCGTGCCTGGCCGAGATGAAGTCGGAGGTCAGCGCGGGCACCTTCTGCACCGGCCTCAACGCTTCGTCGGCGTCGGCTTGCGATTCGGTGTATGGCAGCTCGAGCGGCAACAAGAAGCCGGGTGAGACGTGCATTTTCGACAGCGACTGCGCTCCGTCGAGCAAGGGCAAGGTCGTGTGCGCCAGCATCTACGTGAACAGCACTTTCGTCGACAAGTGCCAGGTGCAGATTGCGGGCAAGGCCGGTGACACGCCCTGCGTGGGCACGCAGGAGGGGAACGACTTCTCGTCCTACCAGGCGAGCGACGCGGCGGATGTGGTGCCCCAAGGCTACGTGTGCGACGTCGCCAGTGCCGTGGCCTGCGACGACGGCACCTGCGTCGCGCTCACCCCCCTTGGCGCGTCTTGTTTGATCTCTACCGACTGTGTGCGCACGGCGTATTGCAGCTACCCGCAGGACGTCTGCACGACAAAGATCAGCGCCGGCGGCGCCTGCACCGGCATCGCCGGCTCGGAATGCGTCGACAGCGCCTACTGCGACACTTCTGCCCTGCAGTGCAAGCCCAAGGTCGCCGACGGCGGAGCCTGCACCAGCCTGATCACGTGCCAATCCGGCTACTGCTCGAACGGAACCTGCCAAGGCAGCTCCAACCTCGGCCTGTCGATGCTCTGCGGGTCGTAGCCGGGGAGCATCTGTCCTATTGCAGCCGGAAATCGACGCGGCTGTCGCGCACTTTGTCCTTGTGTTGGGGCGATATGGATTTTGGCTCCACCAGAAAGACTCGCTCGGTTTCGATCTTCTGTCCGCGCAGGATGCTCTCCCTTGCCACCTGGGCCCGCTGGCGCGCGAGCAGGCGCAGGTCGTCGTCGTTCACCACGATGGCGGCAAGCATGAGCCGCTCCATTTCGGCGGCCGGGATGTCCTTGACCATGCCAATGGCGTTTTTCGGCTTGGCAAACTTCTCGGCGCCATAGGCCAGCTTGAGGTACTTGGGGTACTCGGCGTCGGTGATCACCACGGCGGCGTTGGCATCGGTCCCGCTGGCCACCATGTCATTCAGCTTCTGCGCCGTGACCTTCACAGGTGCACCACAGGTGACTGCAGCAGCACGCGCTCCACCGACACGTTGTTGGACAGAAGATCCGAGGACCGGATCGCGACGTCGAGCAGGGGCAGCTTGCAGAGCGGCCGGCCCGTGTCGTCGACCACGTCGAGATCGGACAGCGTCACGCCGCCGGACACATCCACCCGGGGGGGGCCGGTTTCGGTACTGAATGAAGGTGACCTTGAGATTGGTGTCCAGGACTGCGGAGTGGAGCTTGAACTTGAGCTTCACCGGGACGTAGGCGAGGTAGTAGGGAAGGTCGACCTTCGCCAGGTTCACATCGATAGAGGATGCGCTGGCCGATGCTCCTGGCCAGGGCCGGCGCAACCAGGAATCCAAAGACGGTGAAGAGCGTCACGGCGGCAACCGCGCCGATCAGCAGCCGGCGAAGGCGCGCGTGGGCCTTGAAAAATGAGCCGATACTCATAGAGTCTCTCCCCCGTCCAGACCATACTCTTCCCGGACCAAGCCGGCAAAGCTGTCCGTGCTTGCCCACACCCATCCAACCTCAGGGGGATCAACATGAAAGGCAACCAGAAACTGATCGATGTTCTCAACCAACTGCTCGCCGACGAGCTGACTGCCATTAACCAGTACATGGTCCACTCCGAGCTTTGCGCCAACTGGGGCTATGAGCGGCTGCACAAGGTGATCGAGAAGCGCGCTATCGTCGAGATGAAGCACGCCGAGAAACTGATCGCCCGCATCGTGTTCCTGGAAGGGCTGCCCGTCGTGAGCAAGCTGAACGCCCTGCACATCGGAGCCGACGTGCCCACGATCCTCGGGAACGACCTCGCGGCCGAGATGACGGCCATCCGCGGCTACAATGAGGCCATCCCGCTGGCCGTGGCGGTACAGGACGCACCGACGCGCGAGTTGCTGGAGTCGATCGTCAAGGACGAGGACGACCACCTGGACATGCTGGAGGCCCAGCGCGACCAGATGACGCAGATGGGCGTGGGCACCTTCCTCGGCCATCAGATCGAAGAAGACTGACGGGTCAACTGGCCGCGCGTGCTCGCAGTCGGCGCGCTTTTGTGGCTGGTGCTGACGTCGCAATCTGCAGGATGCGTCTGAAAAGGAGAAACCATCTCATGCGAACAAAGTTGGCCGTTTTGTGCGTGGCGATTGTCTTGGCGCCACCCGTCGTCTCTTCCGGAACCGGTGCAGCGCAGGTGAACCTTCAGGTGCAGATCGGTGCGCCGGCGATCCGGTTCGAAACCGCGCCAGCGCTGGTCGAAGTCAGCCCGGGCATCCAGGTGGTGCCGGATTACGACCACGAAGTCTTCTTCGTGGACGGCTGGTACTGGTACCGCTCGGGCCCGACCTGGTACCGCACGCGAGACCACCGGGGCGGTTGGGTCGTCGTTCACAGGCGGGAGGTCCCACGGGGTTTGGTCCGCATTCCTCCCGGCAGGTACAGGCACTACAAGGCGGGGGGGCCGCCCGTGAATGAACACCGCCGGGAGATGCCAGGGCACCGCGGCGACGGCCAGTTCAGACACGAGGAACACAAAGAACACGGGGAACACAACGACCGCAACCGCTTCGACCGCGCTGACCACAGCAACCGCCAAGAGCGCAGGGAGCGCCAGGTACACACCGAATCGCGCCACGGGCACCGGTAGGTTTCAAGCTCCAACGCACGGTTCGGATGGGCCTGTGCGCACGGTCCTGCCCACCGTGCTCGGCGTGCAGCGTCGCTACGGTAGCCCCCAGAACTTGGTGCCCAGCATCTCGGTTTGCCAATCGAGCACGGTGGGCCACTCAGGCCGGCGGAAGTACGTGCCCGCCTCGTTGTCGCCTGGCCGCATACCGCGCAGAAAACAGTAGAGCACGCCGCCGAAGCGACGCTCGAAGGCGGCCCGGTCGTTCAGCCCGGCCAGGCGCAGAACTGCCAATGCATAGAGTCGCGCCTGGATCTCGTAGTTGTTCTCGCAGTGTGCACGCAGGCGGTCGCTCTCCCAGGAGGGCAGCCAATCCCCCTTCCAATCGCACAGGTAGATGCGGTCCTGGTACTCGAATAGGTAGTCAATGAAGCCCTTGACCAGGCCGCGTTCAACGGACCAGGCACGTCCATTCACGCCGCAATTCCTCTCTGTGTCCTCACCTTTCCCCTCTGCGTTCTCGCCAGCGGGCAAACATGTCGCGGTGGCCGCAAGCCCGAGCAACGGGTGGTGGCGCTCAGGGATCGGATATAGAAACTCGGTCTCACGCAGCGATCGTCGTGCCAGACCCACGCCGGGCACAAGGCAATCGCCCAGGCGCAAGGGTGTAACAAGCGCAGTGTGAACCATGTGCGCGGCATGCGCGATCTGCCCCGGCTCGCGCTCGTGGCGATGCGCGAGCCGCAGCAAGAGCTTTGCGATCTCAGGCTGGGCTGCCCATTCGGCTGAAGAGCCAGAACTAGCCAGGCCATCGAGCGGAATCTTTTCCAAAACGGCGTGCAAGAAGATCCCGGACAGCCGCCCGTGCGCAAGTTCGCGCGGGTCGACCGGCGGGTTCTCGGCGTGCTCTGCGGGCTCGTTGGCCGTGGACAGGTCGGTTGGCTCTTCGGGAAGCACGAAGCCGCCATGGCGGCGCTTCACGCCGGTGTAGGAGGTCATGACGAAGCCGGCGCGCTCTTTCGCAATCCTGTGGAATTCCGCCTTGGCGACGCCAGACGGCAATTCTGGCGGCTGCCAGGCCGAGAGCGCCGCGGGCGCGGGAGCGGGCAGTGGCAAGAGCGGCTCACCAGGACATGCCACAGGCACGCGGTGAAAGAGCCGGCTGGTTTCGGTGTCCGCAAGCAATTTGTCGAGAATCGGGCGCAGAAAGCGCGACGGACCGGTAAAGCCGTGAGGGCCGTCGGGGTAGCGTGGAAGGTAAAGGCGGGCGCGCGCTCGAGTAAGCGCCACATAGAGCAACCGTCGGTCCTCGTCGGCGATTTCATTGGCGTGCATCTCTTCTTCTTCCGGGGCGAGCGAACCCAGCTGCACCACCCGCCTGCCGTCGCGGTCGTGAAAGACGCTCAGTGGATCAAACTTTCCCCGATGCAGTCCGCCATACAGGAAGACCACGTCGGCCTCCAGGCCCTTGGCCTTGTGGACAGTCATCACTTGCACCGCCTCGGCATCGCTTTCCAGGCGTTGCATGTTCCGCTCGTTACCCGGAGGCAGGCGGGTTCCGTTGACATACGCACCCAGTGTCTCGACCAACTCGCGGAAGGTCACATGCGCGCGCGCCGCCTCTTCCTGCAGAATCTCGAAAATGTGCAGGTAATTGGTGAGGGCTCGCTCACTGCGGCCTAGACAAACCTCGCGACAGACGATCCCACTTTGCCCCAGGATGGCAGAAAAGAGAGTGCCAGAGTTGCCAGCCAGGGCCAGGTCACGCCACTCCAAAAACTGGCGCAGCAAGGGGTCCGCGTTGTCGGGCCGATCCCGGTTTGCCAGGTCAGCGAGGTCGAGGGCAAAAAAGGCTGTCAAAAGGGCGCGCGCCCGCAGGGTGTGATCTTCCGGCTCGGCAATGGCGCGCAGAAGGTCCAGCACCTCGGCGGCCTGCGCGGTCTGGAACAGATTGTCCTTCTTGTAAAAGGCGAAGGGCAGGCCCGCGGCTCGCAAGGTCTCGCCGATCTCGTCGCATTCGTTGTTGGTAAAGGCGAGCACGAAGATGTCGCGCGCTGCGATTCGCTTGGGGCCGTCCGCATCGTGGACGAAACGCGCCCCGTCTTCGGAGAGCAGGCGGCGAATCTCTTGCACCATCTGGCGCCGCAAAGCGCGCCTGGTGTCGGCCACGGGGGTCTCGTCGCCCGCTGGCCGAACGTCCAGCACCACCACACCAGGCTCTGGCTGACCGCTGGCCCCGCAAAGGCGTCGACCGGGGTGGCCGCACGCAACCGGCTGGTCGTAGTCGATGCCGGCCCCAGCCCGGAAGAAACCCATCGTCGGGTCGAACACGGCGTTGTACCCATCGATGACCGCCGCAGTGGAGCGGAAATTCTTCCCCAATTTCACCAGGGCGCCGCCGGCTCGCAGGATCGCCCCGCGGGCGCGCAAATAGGTGTGCACGTCGGCGCCGCGAAATCGATAGATGGCCTGCTTGGGATCGCCGATAACAGTCAGAACATGTCCTTCCTGGCTCTCGAAGAAGAGACGCCGGAAGATGAACCACTGCACGTCGTCCGTGTCCTGGAATTCATCAATGAGCGCATACTTGTAGCCGCGGCGCAGGGTGGAAAGCAGCAACTGCGCCGGTGCGCCCTCGTCGGCCAGACGTTCCGCCACCAGGGTCAACATGTCCTGGAAATCGTAGAGCCCCGCTGCGCGCTTGTGCGCCTGCAGGCGCGCGCTGACCAGCGGCAAGAACTTGTGCGCAGCCGCAGCGAGGAAGGGTACACGCGCGTCCCGAATGGCGGCAGTGGCCTCGTGCAGTTTCGCTACCTTGGGATCGGCCGCGGTCTTGGCGAGATGATCGAGCAGGTACGCAAAGCCTCTCTCCTTCCAGCCGGACTCCCTTGCCTGCAATTGAACTAGGAAGGTTGCCACTTCGCTCGTCTTGCCCGCCTCTGCCGCCAACTCGGAGATCGCGGCCACTCGTGACAGCACGGCTTTCGCCGTAGAGCCCTTGATTCCCGCCTTCTTGAGTCGCTCGGCGAGCGCCGGATCCCTGCCGGCTTGCGCAGGCCATGCCGCAATGGCCGCGGCCAGAGCGGCCTCGTCGAAATCCGGCTGCAAAGCCTCGGGACGCGGCGGGAAGATGCGGGCCAGCTCCGTCGCGCATTCGCGCAGCGCACGCTCCAGATGGGCAGCGGTGTGGCCCGTGACCAGCCAGGCGCGCAGATACGGCTGCAACTCGGACTGAACCGCGAAATCATTCCGCAAGGCCTCCACGAAGGCGGTGTGAAAAGCGCCATCCGAGTCGACCGCCTGCTCGTCAAACAGGCGTTGATGCAGAAAAGCGTGGTCCCCCAGAATCCCAAGACAGAAGCCATGGATGGTCGAGATGGTGGCGCGATCCAATCCCAGCAGGGCGTCGCGCAGTCGGCCGCGCGCAGTCTCGTCAATGAGCCAGCATTCTTGGTCGGGCCGTTCAGCAGCAGCGGCGTGGTCAGCCTGAAGGTGGCAAAGCTCGCTCAACTTCTTGCGCAGTCGCAGGCAAAGCTCGGCGGTGGCGCGCTCAGTGAACGTGACGACGAGGATCTCCTCGATGCGCGCGCCATGATTGAGCAACAACTCGACGACCAGGTGCTCCAGGAGAAAGGTCTTGCCAGTTCCAGCCGACGCCTCGACCACGGCATGGCGAGTGCCGAGTTGACTCAGCTCGGGAGGTCGGGGATAGCGGACCACGGCGGTCATGCGGCCCCTGTTTCCAATTCGAAGAAGAGGCCGAAGCGAGCGGCCGCCATGCGCGCGGCCATTTCCGCTGGCGGCGGATTCCATCGCGTGGCTGCGTCACGGATCGGTCCCCGCAGGGTGCTGAATCGCAAAGAACCGCCTTCGCGGTACTGTTGGCAGAGCCTGCCAGCCTCGTCCCCAGCCAAGAGTCCCCTGCGCCATGCTCGGAACACGGCCTCGCAGGGCAGAACATAGGGGTGTAGCCCGGTGGGCTCGCCGGAAGGGCCAAGCGTCCCGGTCAGCATGTCGCGCACCAGGCGCATCAGGTAGTCGCGCGCGCGAGACATGTTCAAGGGGGCAAAGCGACGCTCTTCGATATCCTGCCGGTCGACGTGGGTGAGCAGGAGCAGCCCGCGGTGGCCAGGCTGACTTTGCGACAGTCCAGCCGCTGCCAGCGCCACGTGATCAAGGAACGCGGCCAAGGATTCCTTGTCGCGCCGGCTCTCCTCGTCAGCGTCCTTTGAGCGGGCACTGAAGATGATCGACGCCCGCGACTGGGCCGATGCTTCAACCAGAACGCTGGTCCGGCCATGCAGTTCTACGTGCAGCGCAGGCTGCGTCTTGCCAGCGTCCGGCGCGGCCTCCAGCTCCAAAGTGATGGCAGGCAGAATTTCAGGGGCGTCCTCGTTCTCGGGTGCCCGGCCGAAGTACAACACGCGGCCGCGCAGCAATCCGGCGCCCGCGATGCGGCCAAGCTGCTCAGTCCACCTATTTAGAATGGCCGCGTGATGTTCGCGTTCCGCTTCGCGGAACAACCCAGCCGGGGCGCGGCCTGCCAATTCTTCGCGCAGGCTGATCTCGTCGTAGCACGCGGCCACCGCCTCCGGCGAGGGCACGGCCGTTGACGCCAGCACAGCGCCAATCATGGCTTCGCGAAGACGGACCGTCCGATCCAACGCGTCCGTGGCAAAGGACTCGTCCTCACGGTCAGCCAGCTCATCGTCGCCTAGGGCTTCGCGCAGGTGCAGGCAAAAGCGCGCGGAGCCCTGCAGAGGATCCTCGAGGAAGTAACGTAGATCGGCGAGCGTGACGATCACCTTGCCAACTTCTTGAGTCGGCTCGGCTGCTGGCGCCAGCGGCGCGGGCAGCGACAGGCGGGCTGCCACCTGGGCAAATGCGGAGGGTGAAAGCACGCGGCGCAGATCCTCCACGCTCGCCGGAACGGCCGTTCCTTCCGGCAACGACGCACGCAGGGAGTCGCCCAAGAGTTGGGCCGTATGTTCGGCGTGCGCGAGCGGCAGGGCGTCCAGGCGTTCGATGTCGTCGTAGCGGCGCAAGGGCGGCCTGGGAGCGTCGAACAGCTTCTTTGCTTCACCCTCTGTGAGGTAGCCGCTCGACAGGATCTCGCGCAACTCGAGCAGCACTGCAGAGGGCGGCCGCTCCTCGCCCGTGACCTCGTCGCGGCCCAGGTAGGAAAGCACCAACCGGTCGCGCGCGCACAGCAGCGTCTCCAAGAACATGTAGAGATCTTGCTCGCGAGGCGTGACGTCGCCTGGTTCGCGCCGAGCCTCGCGTAGGTCCAGATCCCCACGACGCGCGCTGCGCGGAAAATCGCCCTGGCCCAGGCCGAGCACGAAGACCAGGCGAAAGGGGATGGCCCGCATGGGCACGAAGGACGCAACGGTCACGCCGCGCGCGAGGTATTGGCCGCGCGAGCTGGGGATGGACGCGAGTGCGCTGCGCGCCAGCTCGGCCGCCACCCGGTAGCTGACGGGCAAGCCCTGCAGGCCCACGTCATCGAGATCGTCCAGCGCTGCCCGGCAGCGCGCGAGAAGCCCCTCCTCGGCGTCATCGGTTGGCACGAGGTACGCGGCCAGCATGGCGCGAATAAAACCTAGCCACTCAGACAGCGGGCGTTCGGTCGGGCCGTCGATCCCGGCGGCGAAATGCGCATCGGCGATGAGCGAGCGCACCAGGAGCGCGAAGCCGAGCGCGCTGCCGCGTTCGTCGGGGGCGATCTCGACCGGCAGGTACTGATTTCCGTCGAGAGTGACTGCGGTTGGCTCGCCGCTGCGTTGCCCCAGCATGAAGGCGCCCAGAGCCAGCCGGCGCAGGCCCTGATCCCAGGTGAAGAGATCGCGATGGAGGTAGCTTCCCGCCAGATCCCGTTGCTCCGCCCCGCGCACGATGCCCAATTCCTCGATGAGGCGCAGCCAGTCCCCAGGGCGGGCGTCGGGAAAACGAGCCAGCAGGCAGGGGTGGGTGAGAAGCGGCACCAGCTCTTTGCGCGAGAATGACGAGAACGGCAGGTCGAGCAGCAACTGCGCGGCGTCGGCCAGCCTGTGTCCACCGGCAAGCGGCAGGTCCACCACGTGGTGGGGCAGGTCGTGGCTCTCGGCAAAGACCGCGCCCACCTGCGAAAGATAGGTGTCCTTGCACGGCTCGGGCACGACAACCGCGATGTCGTTGCAGCGCAGATCGGGCTGCGTGCGCAGGCAACGCCAGATCTCGGCCGCTACCACCTCCAGCTCGCGGCGTATGCCTGGACAGGCCAGCACCTGCAGGCTGTCGTCGGCGCACAGGGTTGGGTCGGGCTCGGTTCTTGCCACCCGGTCCAGGATGTCGTTCTGCAGGCGGCCGAGGAGCGTGGGTGCGGCCGAGGCCGCGAAATGTTCCTCGAAGTCGCATGCGTCGAGCTGGCCGAGCAGGCGCAGGTTTTCGCGGCCGGGCCGGCCCCACAGTCGCAAAGCGAGATTCTCAGCTTGATCGAGCAGGCCAAAGGGATCGTCGATCGCGTGGTCTGCTTGGGGCATTCTGGTCACGCGGCGGCGCACCTCGGACGTCGTTTCAACGTCCTCCCAGAATTCGCGACAGGGGTTGAGCGTGTAAAGGACCACCTCGATGTGACGGCCGAGCGCTGCCAGCATGCGATGGTAGGAAGGTGCCGCGTAGGAGACGCCGAACAGGTGCAGCCTCGGCCCCAACCCTTCGGCCGCAAGCTTGCCCTGTGCCTCGGCGCGCGCCAACAGCTCGTCGATGCGCAACCAGATCACGCCCTCGGCTTGCGAGCGGCGGGCAATGCGGCCGGTAGGGCCAAAGATCGCCAGCCAGAGCGCGCGTTGCCAGGCTTCCGTGGCCGCGAACAGGCGATCGCCGTCGAGAGTGGTGCCTGTCTCCCACCTCTTGACCATCGCGGCTCGCGACGCCGCATATTCCTCGAAAAGCGGGCCCAGCCGAAAGGCGAGCTGGCAGCGCCGGCGGTCAACCGCGTCCCGCGCCCCGCCGCCCGCGAGAAGGTATTCGCGCACGGGTGCCATCGCTGCCTGTTTCAGAAAGCCGTCGTCGTGAAACAGCACCAGCAGGTGGCCTTGGATCTGTTGCGCATCCACCACGCGGCCATTGGGTATCGCCTGCTCAGCCACGTGGGCCAGCAGCCTGCGCAAGAACGTGATCTGCAGATTGGCCGCAATCCCGCACGCCCGCGCCACGCCCAGGCGCAGATAGGTCTCCACATTGCGATTGGGCACCACCACCCGCACCGGCGCAAAGGGACCTTCGCTCTGCCGCTCCTGCTGCAGGTTGCGCACGAAGGCCGCCAAGAGCGCCTCGGTGCGGTTGGAGTAGCAAACGCGAATCATGGAGCGGCCAGGATAACCCGCGGGCGGAAAACCGTCTGCAGAAGCGAAGACGCCATACTTCCACGATACCTATGCCCCGCTCCCGGAGATGGCGCGGACCATGCAGTCACGACCGGGCGCGACCACGGACCGGGACGGGCATCGAGGATTGGTAGCCATTCTCGCTAGGCGCTATGCTGCGCTCAATGATTCAGCGCATACGAATCGAAGGGTACCGCTCCCTCAAGGACGTCACGTGGACACCGGGAAAGCTGAATGTGGTAATAGGCCCGAACGCATCTGGCAAGTCGAACCTTCTGCGCGCTCTCGCGCTGCTCCACCGATCCGCTCTGGGAAAACTACCCGAAGACATCCTGAGAGAGGGCGGCATGGGCTCGATTCTATGGGATGGGCAGGTGGGCTCGCTTGGGTGGAGCCTGACAGCGGATCGCATCGAACACGGAGGGACAGACGAGCAACTCAGCGTGGCCTATGATCTCAAGCTGAGTCGGCTGGGAACGACCAGCGCCTATCGCGTAGAAAACGAACTGGTCGCGTCCCATACAAAGAGTGGCCAAGTGGCCAAGCTCCTCACACGCGAACCCCTCGCCTCGCGAATCGAGGAGAGCCCGCCGTACCTTTACTCCCACGGCTCAGCCTGGCCCGAAGAACAGACTACGTTGTCCTTCATGAATTCCATGACAGGGCACATCCTGCTTGGAGTTTTTCGCGAAGCATGGCTTGGGAGCTGGCAAATTTTCCAGGATCTCCAGGTCGGCCAGGACTCGGAGATCCGCAAGGCCGCCGTTTCTCGGCTTGAGAGCCGGGTCGCCACGAACGGCAGCAACCTGGTTCCATTTCTCCATACGCTCTATTCGAGCAACCGCGATTTCAAGAACGACGTCGACATGTCCATGCGCGCTGCTTTCGGAGATGATTTTGAAGAACTCTCCTTCCCGCCAGCCGCCGATCAACTCGTACAACTCCGCCTTCGCTGGCGGTCATTGAAGAACGATCAGTCGGCCGCGTCCCTTTCCGACGGGACCCTTCGCTTCCTTCTGCTCGTCGCTATCCTGGCCAATCCACAACCCGGCAAGCTCATCGCCATTGACGAGCCCGAGACGGGTTTGCATCCGAGCATGCTGCCTGTGGTGGCCGATCTCGCATACCAAGCAGCCGACCGGACCCAGGTCGTTTTCTCGACCCATTCGCCGCAGTTTCTTGATGCGTTCAAAACCCAAACGCCTACGACCACGGTGGCGCAATGGGTGGATGGGGAAACGAAACTGAACGTTCTCGATGGGGCGGAACTCGAACGGTGGCTTAAGGAGTACAGCTTGGGCGCGCTTTTCAAATCCGGCGAGCTTGAGGGGATGGCGTGAAATTCGTCCTCTTCGTCGAGGGCCACACCGAGAAGGCGGCGATCCCTTCACTGCTCAAACGTTGGCTTGATCCGCAACTTGCGCGACGAGTGGGCATTGACGCCGTCCGCTTCGAAGGCTGGGCGCACTACCAGTCGGAGATTGCCAGGAAGGTTAGACTCGCCCTTTCAGGTGCTGCGGGCAGGGGCGTCATTGCGGCAATTGGCCTCCTCGATCTCCATGGACCTACTTTCTATCCACCTGACAAACAGACCGTCTCAGACCGGATCATGTGGGCCAAGAAGCACTTCGAGGATCAAGTGGGCAACGCACAATTCGCGCAGCACTTTGCCGTCCACGAAATCGAGGCTTGGTTGCTCGCCGACCCTCGGAATCTTCCCCGCGACATTTGCAATGCCGTGCCGGGAAAGAGCGGGGAGCCCGAGACCGTCAATTTCAACGAGCCGCCGGGCAAGCTGCTCGAACGCCTCTACCGCGAGAAGCTCGGGAGGACCTACGGAAAGCGCCTCGACGGCAGTAATCTGTTCAGCAAACTCGATCCAGCCATCGCCTATGCGAAATGTCCGAACCTCAGGGCCCTACTTGACGACATGCTGGCCCGTGCGAAGCGGGCAGATCACTAGGAGCGCGAGGGCGGTGCTGAACGGCCCACAGCCATTTCTCGTTCTTTCCAAAATCCGGGCGGGTCCCGACAGCTTCGCTTGGTTCCGGTACAATGCCCCCGGCATACGCGCGGATGGCAGGTTGCGCTTTGCATGTGCAGACGGGTTTGGTACAATTGTATGCATGCGGACGACTCTGAACATTGATGACGATCTAGTCGCCAGTGCCATGCGTGCGACACATGCGCCCACGAAAACCGCCGCCATCGAGATGGGCCTGCGCGAGCTCTTGGCCAAGGCCGCACGCGAGCGACTGGCCGCGCTCTACGGTTCAGACCCCGTCGCCAAGGCACCGGCCCGGCGTCGCTTGGACCGACGGCCGTGATTCTCGCCGATACGACGATCTGGATCGATTTCCTAGCCGGGAGGCCGTCTTCCCTGGCTCTCCGGTCGCTGCTGGCAGCGAACCGAGTCGTTTGCCACCCGGCGGTGCGGGGTGAGATCGCGCTTGGCAGTATCGCGCGGCGGGACGAGGTTCTCCGCCTGCTCGCGCAGCTTCCCCGCGCGCCGGTCATTGGCGATGACGAGGTGTTCGCTCTCATCGAGACACGCAGGCTTAGTGCATTAGGGATCGGTTGGATCGACGCCCATCTGCTGGCGGCCGCAATGGCCGGCCGCCATGGGATCTGGACGGGGGACAAGCGGTTGGCCAGAGTCGCGGCGCGCCTGGGAGTCATCGCGGCTCCCGCGGACTTCGATGCGACGTAGGCCGCCCCGAAGTGGACGTCATGAAGGATGGCGTGAGCCATCCAGCAGGAGCCCGCGCCGACGATCCATTCACATGTCCTTGGGTTCCCACAAGCCCAAGATGGCGCCGGTGGGGTCGACGATTATACTGAGCCAGCCCATCCCCTCGACCTCGGTCACGCCCTTCATGATCTTGGCGCGAAGCCTCTTCGCCTTCTTGGTCGCCGCATCGATGTCTTTCACCAGCACGTAGGGCATCCAGGCTGACCCAGCGCCGGGAATCATCTGCTTCATCATTCCGCCGCCCACGCCTTTGCCGACCTTGATGACGGTGTACTCATCGCCTGGCGTCTCCATTGGCAGATCCTGGAGTTTCCAGTCGAAGAGTTTGGCGTAGAACGCCTTCGCCTTGGGGAGATTCGTGGTGTTGAGCTCGACGTGAACAAACGGGTTACCCATGATGGTGTCTCCTTGTGCGCCCTCAAGTTGGAGCGCGGGTTGGATGCTGAACGGCCGACAACTATTTCCACAGCCCCGCGGTTCCCGCGCTGGTGCTACGATAGCGGAGGAGTCGCATGATGCAGATCGAGAAGGGCATCGACAAGATCGTAAAGACCATCCGCCTGCTGATCTTGGACCAGCCGGGTTACCTCGGTCGGGTTGCCACCGCGGTCGGCAATGCAGGTGGCAACATCACCGACCTGCATCTGGTGTCCTACGGGGTCGAGTACAACACCCGCGACCTGACCCTGTTCATCGACGATGAGGCCCAGCTTCAGGACGTGCTGGCCGAGGTCGGCAAGGTCGAGGGTGTGATCATCTCTGAGATCATCGATCCGGTTCTGGAAATGCACCGGGGCGGCAAGATCCAGGTCAAGAGTCGGGTCCCGCTCGACGGGCTCTCCACCCTGCGCAAGATCTACACGCCCGGGGTGGCCAAGGTGTGCAAGCTGATCGAGCAGACGCCCGATCTGAAGTACGAGTACACCGCAATCGGAAACACCGTGGCCATTGTCACCAACGGCACGGCAGTCCTGGGCCTGGGCGACATCGGGCCGGTGGCGGGAATGCCGGTGATGGAGGGCAAGGCGGTCCTGTTCGATGCCCTGGCCGGCATCAGCGGCGTGCCCATCTTGCTGGCCACCAAGGACACCGAAGAGATCATTCGCACGGTGGCGACCATCGCGCCCTCGTTCGGCGCCATCAAGTTGGAAGACATCAAGGCTCCGGAGTGCTTCGAAATCGAGAATCGCCTGGACGCGATGCTGGACATCCCGGTCATGCACGACGACCAGCACGGCACCGCCACCGTGGCCCTGGCTGCGTTGCTCAACGCCACCAAATACGTGGGCAAGCCGTTCCGCAACGACTGCGTGGGCATCGTGGGGCTGGGCGCCGCCGGCATGGGCATTGCGAAGCTGCTGGTCGCCTTCGGCGTGAGGCGCTTGGTGGGAACTGACATCAACCCAAACGCGATGGCGATCTTCGAGAAGGCGGGCGGGGTGCCCCTGTCGCTCAACGAGGTCATGCAGACCGCTGACATCGTGATCGGCGTGACCGGCGCGGCCGGTTTGCTCAAGCCGGCGATGATCCGGAAAGGGCAGATCATCCTGGCGCTGTCCAACCCGCGCCCTGAGATCGTGCCCGAGGACGCGCGCAACGCGGGGGCGGCCTTTGCCGCCGACGGCCGCAGCGTGAACAACGGCCTGGCCTTCCCCGGCATCTTTCGCGGCGCGCTCGACGCGCGCGCCCGGTCGATCTGCAACCGCATGAAGATCGCCGCTGCCCGCACCATTGCCTCCTTCGCCGCCACCGGCGAACTGGTACCGTCGATCCTCAACCGGGACATGCACAAGGCGGTGGCCCAGGCCGTGGAACGCGCCGCCTTCGAGGCCGGCGTGGCCCGCGCCCGCAGCCCCGACGTGCCCGAGTAAGGCAAGGACTTTGACGCATAAAGCCTAGTCCTGATGCCCTGCCGAAGCGGCTGTGGGGAACCTGAACACTTTTCTTGCAAGGTTCTTGCTGGCGGAACCCTTTGAAAAGCGATGAGAACAATTTGTGGATATCGCGGCGAGTTGACGATGGGTTTTGCCTGCCTGCTGGCCACCGCCACGGCTGTTCCAACCGCACAGGCGGGCACGACAACCACGCTCACGAACTTTGGTTCCAACCCCAAGAACCTTCCGATGTACCTCTACACCCCGACCAATGTCGGGGCGAAGCCGCCCATTTTGCTCCATCTTCACGCGTGTCATGCCTCAAATGGCGGTCAAAGCATGTGCAGCTCGGGAAATTCGTTCGCGCAGCAAGCTGACAAATACGGATTCCTCATGGTCTGTCCGTCGGCGGTCAGCAGCGACCAGTGCTGGGACGTGCACTCGACCGCGGATCTGACCCACGACGGGACGGGGAGCGATGCGGAGGGGATGATGTCGGCGATCAACTACGTCATTGCGAACAAGAACGGGGACGCCAACCGGGTCTATGTGTCGGGCTATTCCTCGGGCGGCATGATGACCCAGGCCCTGATTGGTGATTATCCCGACGTGTTCAAGGCCGGCGCGGCGTTTGCTGGGGTCCCCTTCGGTTGTTTCGCCCAGGGCAACATCGACAGCCTGGGCTGGAGCTCGACCTGTGCCAATGGCCAAGTGACCATGACGGGGGCGCAATGGGGCGATCTGGTGCGCGCCGCCTATCCTGGTTACACGGGATCTCGTCCGCGCATTCAGTTGTGGCACGGGTCGGTTGATACCACGGTCGCCTTTCACAACTTTGGGGAAGCGATCAAACAGTGGACCAACGTGCTCGGGGTGAGCGAGACACCAACCTCAACCGAGAACGATGCCCTCCAAACCGGCTGGATAAGAACCCGCTATGCCGACAGTGCGGGCGTGGTTCAAGTTGAGGCCATTCAGGAAACCGGAAAGGGGCATGGCGATCTTGTTGTCGATCCTGAAGCAGGCGAGGCCATTCATTTCCTGGGCCTCGATGGTTCAAGTCCCGTTTCCGATGGGGGCGTTGCGAAGGACAGCGCCGCGTCTCCCGATAGCTCGATCAAGACGGATTCGGCGGCAAACACCGGCGGAACCACGGCCACGGGCGGCACGAAGGCCACGGGCGGGGCAGGGCCTGCCGGCGGGGCAACGGGTTCCGGTGGAACGGTGGCGACGGGTGGCGCGAAGGCGACAGGCGGAGTGGGCGCCACCGGTGGTGCGGCTTCTGGTGGAGCGGTGGCGGTGGGAGGCGTGCTGGCCACCGGTGGAACGGTGGCCATGGGCGGGGGGAATGCTTCCGGTGGGGTTTTGGCCACTGGCGGGCTGCTTCGCACGGGAGGCACGAACAGCACGGGCGGCGTGGTCCAGACAGGCGGTGCGCTTGGCACGGGCGGCG
>Ga0224520_1000132_pt1 | contig 24116 bp, 23 predicted proteins | sample CFST25metaG_2_FD_180684 | JGI IMG/M metagenome (GOLD analysis project Ga0224520, IMG submission 180684) | Peat soil microbial communities from Stordalen Mire, Sweden - C.F.S.T-25 | ecosystem: Environmental > Terrestrial > Soil > Wetlands > Peat | place: Sweden: Norrbotten County, Stordalen Mire... | reverse complement strand
GGACAATGGGCAGCTCGGGTGAGGCGCCGACGCCAATCAATCCAGCGGCCAGCCTCTCGACTTGGCGCGAGCCCATGAGCACAACCGTGGTGCCTTGGTGGGCGAGCAACGGACGGAAATCGAAATCGTCGTGGCGAAGTGCGTGTCCGTCGAAGACCACCAGCCGATTGGAAAGGCCCCGGTGGGTGGGCGAGAAAAGCGCCGCGGCGGCCCCGGCAAGCAGCGAGCTGACGCCCGGAACGATTTCAAAGGGGATGCCGGCTGCGCGCAGGGCGAGAATTTCCTCGCCACCCCGGCTGAACAGCCCCGGATCCCCGCCCTTCAAGCGCACCACGCGCTTGCCCCGTTGGGCTCCCTCCACCAGCAAAGCGCAGATCTCTTCCTGGCTGGTGCTGTGCTTTCCGCAGCGCTTGCCCACGAAATGGATTTCCGAATCTGCGGGGAAGAGCGCCCGAAATTCGTCCGAGATCAGGGCGTCGTACACGATCACCTCCGCCTGGCTGAGCACGCGGGCACCCTTCACAGTCAGATAGTCGGGATGCCCGGGACCGGCGCCCACCAGACTGACGAAGCCGCTGGTCATGTTGGCGACTCCTCTGCGATGATGAGTCCGCCGGCCACGTTCCGTTGCTGGCTTCGTCGACCAGTACGAAGGCGCCGGTAGCGCGCTCCTCGGCGTAGGTATCGAAGGCCAGCGTCCGGGCGGTCTTGACGCGCACCTTGCCGATCTCGTTCAAGGCAAGCTCGGCCGGTCCGGGCAGGTCCGTGAAGCTGTGGATGTCCACCACTGATTCAATGGCGGTGACGATGCCAGGAACGGAGGCGGTGGCGTGTCGCACAAGTAGCCGAGTGCGCGGGACAAGTGGCCGCTCCGCCATCCAGCACAGGCGCGCCGCGAACTCTTGCGAGACTCTCGGCGGGCGCTTGGCCGAGGCAATCACCTCGCCACGGCCCACGTCCACGTCGTCGCGTAGGCGAATGGCCACGGACATCGGCGCGAAGGCTTCGTCTACTGGCTCGCCGTAGCGATCGATTCCGGCGATAGTTGTGTGAATGTTTGAAGGCAGCACGACCACCGCATCTCCTGGACGAAACACGCCTGAGGTCACCTCGCCTGCGTAGGCGCGGTAGTCCTGCAGTGCCGGATCCCTCGGACGCAGCACCAACTGCACGGGAAATCGGCCGCGTTCGGGACCGCTGGGACGGTCAGCCTCCAAATCCTCAAGGTAGCGCAACAGGGTCGGACCGTCGTAGTACGGGGTGCGCGTCGACGACTCGACCACGTTGTCGCCCTCAAGCGCGCTGACCGGGATGGCGTGCACATCGGTGAAGCCAGAGGCACGGGTGAGCGCCACGAACTCGTCGCGGATGCGCTGGTAGACGTCTCGCGACCAGTCGACAGCGTCCATTTTGTTCACCGCCAGCACCACATGCGGAATGCGCAGCAGCCCCGCCAGATAGGCGTGTCGGCGCGTTTGCTCCAAGACGCCCTGACGCGCGTCGACCAATAGCACCGCCAGATCCGCCGTGGAGGCCCCGGTGACCATGTTGCGGGTGTACTGCAGGTGCCCGGGAGTGTCCGCAATGATGAACTTGCGGCGGGGCGTGGCGAAATACTTGTAGGCCACGTCGATTGTGATCCCTTGCTCGCGCTCGGCGCGCAGGCCATCGGTGAGCAGCGCCAGGTTCAGCCCGTTGCCACCCTTGGCGCTCGATCGTTCCAGGGCAGCGACCTGATCGCGCAGCAATGTCTTGCTGTCGTACAGGAGCCGGCCGATGAGCGTGCTCTTGCCATCGTCCACGCTGCCGCAGGTGATGAATCTCAGCAGCTCCATCAAAAGTACCCCTCGCGTTTGCGATCTTCCATGGCGGCGTCGGAACGCTGGTCATCCAGCCGCGAGCCCCGCTCGGTCAGATCCGAGGCGCGCAGCTCGTCGATGATGCCGTCCACGTCGCGAACCTCCGAGGGAAAGGCCGCGGTGCAGGTCATGTCGCCCACGGTGCGGAAGCGGATTTGCTTTTCTTGCACATCATCGGCGGGATCGATGCGTACGAAGGGCGATATGGGGAACAGTAGGCCGTCGCGCACGACGCAGGCACGCTGGTGCGCGAAGTACAGCTTGGGCAGGGGAATGTGCTCGGCGCGGATGTACTGCCACACGTCCAGCTCGGTCCAGTTGCTGAGCGGAAACGCCCGCACGTTCTCGCCGACGTGAATGCGGCCGTTGAGCAGATTCCACAGCTCGGGCCGTTGCAGGCGAGGCTCCCAGCCGCCGAACTCGTCGCGCACCGAGAAGATACGCTCCTTGGCGCGCGCCTTCTCCTCGTCGCGCCGCCCGCCGCCAATGCAGGCATCCAGCTTCAGCTCGGCAATGGCGTCCACCAAGGTGACGGCCTGCTGCCGGTTGCGGCTGGGAAATTTGCCCTTTTCTTCAGCCGCGCGGCCCTGCCGGATGCTGTCTTCGACCAAACGAACGATCAGCTTGGCGCCCATCTGGGCCGCGAATTGGTCGCGAAAGGCCAGGGTTTCGGGAAAATTGTGGCCGGTATCGATGTGCAGATAGGGGAACGGGGACAGCGCGGGCCGAAAGGCTTTGGCCGCCAGGTGGGCCAGAATGATGGAGTCCTTGCCACCCGAAAACATGAGCACAGGCCTCTCGAACTGGGCCGCAGTTTCGCGCAGGATGAAGATGGCCTCAGCTTCCAGTCGGTCGAGGTGGGACAACAGACTCACGAATCGCTCTCCTTTCGCCGGACCAACTTGCCGTTCTGCAAGTGCAATCCGCATTCCTTTTTGGCATCGTCTTCCCACCACCAGCGGCCGCGCCGAGCCGGGTCACCAGGCGCCACCGCACGGGTGCAGGGGGCGCACCCAATGCTGGGATAGCCCTTGTCGTGTAACGGGTTGTAGGGGACGTCGTGCAAGCTGACGTAGTGGCGCAGTTCCGTTTCGCTCAGATCCAGCAGCGGATGGTACTTGAGCAACCCGTGCTTCTCGTCCCACTCGAGCCGCGCAAGCTGCGCACGTTCCTCGGACTGCTCGCGCCGGATGCCAGTGATCCACAGCTTCGCCCCAGCCAAGGCCAGACCCAGCGGTTCCACCTTGCGCACGCGGCAGCACTCGCGACGGTTCTCGAAGGAGTCGTAGAAACCGTTGGGTCCGCGCTCGGCGATCAAGCGGCGTAGCGCGGCCGGCTCGGGAAAGAAGACGTCGATGGGGATGTTGTAGCGCTTGCGCGTCTGGGCGTGCAGAGCGTGTGTTTCCTCGAACAGACGTCCCGTGTCCAGGGTCGCCACGCGCACGGCAAGGCCGGCCTGAGCAATGGCGTGCAGGATCGCCTGGTCTTCGAGGCCGAAGCTGGTACTGAAGACCGCGGCGTCTGGGAACCGGCCACACACTGCCGCCAGAGCGGCCGGCCAGTCCTGGCTGTGGATGAGCGCCCGCAGTCGGGCGATGTCTGGCTCAGATGACATAGTCCTCCACGAACACGCGGGCACTTTCCAGGTCGACCAGCACCGATTCCCCGGCCACCAATCCCAGACCGTCGTATTCGCGCCGGGCAACGTGCACGGTTACCGCATCGCCGGTTGTCAGGGCCAGATCCAACTTCACGTGCGCACCCAGGTTCACCATGCGGGAAATGCGTCCGGCGGCGGTTCGTCTGCTGCAGACACCATTCCCATTCCCAGCCCGCTCGATGCGAATGTCGTGTGGCCGGACAATGGCGCGTACGGCGGTTCCGTCGGGTGTGTTTGCAGGCACATCCAGCGACAGCGATGCCACCTGGGCGTGTCCCGCAGACACTCGGCCGCTCAGCACATTGGCAGAACCAATGAACGATGCCACGAAGGGCGTGGACGGAGATTGATAGATCTCGTTGGGCGAACCCACCTGCTGGATGCGCCCGGCATCCATCACCACGATACGATCGGAGAGGTCCAGCGCCTCTTCCTGATCGTGCGTGACCAGGATGGTGGTCAGGTGCGTGGCCTCGTGAAGCAGACGCAGCCATTCGCGCAGTTCAAGGCGCACGCGCGTGTCGAGCGCGCCAAAGGGTTCGTCCAAGAGCAAGAGCCTGGGCCGAGGCGCCAGTGCTCGTGCGAAGCCCACCCGCTGTCGCTGTCCGCCCGACAGTTGGCCGGGATACCGGTCGCCGTGGCCTTCCAGTTGGACCAATTTGAGCAACTCGGCTACACGAGCATCGATCTGATCCTTGGGCGCCCGCTGCGTTCGCAACCCAAACGCGACGTTCTCGCGCACTGTCATGTGCCCAAACAGGGCGAAACTTTGAAACACCAAACCGAAGCCGCGTTTCTGCACCGGAACCGGCGTGATGTCCTCGCCAGCCACCAGCACGCGGCCCGCGTCCGCCGACTCGAGTCCCGCGATGATTCGCAAAATGGTGGTCTTGCCCGAACCCGACGGGCCGAGCAGGGTGGTGATGCCGCCGGAAGGAGCCTCGAAGTTGGCCTGGAATACGGTCGGGGCAGCCTTGGTTGAAAAGCTCTTGGTCAGATCTTCAACTTGGACACTCATCGCAAGCCCTCCGCACTTCGTGCGCCCTGAAATCTCTCGGCCACTTTCTTGACCACCAGGGTGGCGAGGGCGACCAGGGTCAGCAGCGACGCCACGGCGAACGCTCCGACGAAGTCGTATTCGTTGTACAGGATCTCGACCTGCAGCGGAACCGTGTTGGTCACCCCGCGGATATGCCCGGATACCACTGAAACGGCGCCGAATTCACCCATGGCGCGCGCATTGCACAAGATGATGCCGTAGATGAGAGCCCAGCGAATCTTGGGCAGGGTGACCCGGAAGAACAGGCGCCAGCCGCTCGCGCCCAAGACCAGGGCCGCCTCTTCCTCGGCATTACCCGCCGCCTGCAGTGCTGGCAAGACCTCGCGCGCGACGAAGGGGAAGGTGACAAAGGCGGTGGCCAGCACGATGCCCGGCGTGGCGAAGACGATCTTGATGTCGTGGTCGGAAAGCCACTGCCCGCAGAGACCTTGGCTTCCGAACAGAAGAACGAAAATCAGGCCCGAGATAACCGGCGACACAGAGAAAGGCAGATCGATGAGCGTGATGAGAAGGTTGCGTCCGGGAAAGCGGTATTTCGCAATCAACCAGGCCGCAGCCACGCCGAATACTGTGTTGAGCGGAACAACCAGCAGCGCAGTCAACAGCGTGAGTCGGATGGCCGCCATGGTTTCTGGCTGGCGGATCGCCCGCAGGTAGGCGCCCAGCCCCTTTTCCAGGGCCTGGGCGAACACGGCAGCCAGGGGCAGCAGCACCATCAGTGCCAGAAACGCCAGTGCCAGCGCGATCAAGGAGATGCGCACTGACAATGATCCGCGCAGTGCGGGCCGGTTGCCCGCCTTCGTCTTCACCCGCCGAGTGGGCAAGGTATCCAACTCTGCCAGCGGCAGGCGGGGTGCCGGTTGCGCCTGCGCCAGCTCAGGCATGCCCAGTCCACCTCCGGTTCCACGCCTGCAACAGGTTCACGGCCAGAAGCGTGACCAGCGATCCCGCCAGCATCACCACGGCCAGGGCAGTGGCCTGTTGGTACTGGAACTGCTCTAGCTTGGTGACAATCAGAAGCGGAACAATCTCCGTGTGGTTCGGCATGTTCCCTGAAATGAAGACGATGGAACCGTACTCACCCACGGCGCGGGCAAAGGCGAGCGCGAAACCCGTCAGAAGAGGCGGAGCCAGCAAGGGCAAGATCACGCGCAGGAACGTCCGCAGCCGCGACGCCCCGAGCACGGCCGCTGCTTCTTCCAGCTCCGGTCCCAGCTCCATCAGCACCGGCTGCACCGAGCGCACCGCAAAGGGCAACCCGACAAAGACCATGGCCAGCACCACGCCCACCCAGGTGAACGCCACCTGGACGCCGTGTCTTTCGAGAAAGCCGCCCACCGTGCCGGTGGGGGCATAGATCGCGGTGAGGGCAATCCCGGCCACCGCGGTGGGCAGGGCCAGCGGCAGATCGATGATCGCGTCCACCACGTCGCGGCCCGGAAAGCGATAGCGCACCAGCACCCAGGACAGCAGCAGACCTGCCACGGTGTTGATTCCCCCCGCCAGCAAGGCCCCGCCGAAGCTCAGCTTGTACGCGGCCAGCGCGCGCGACGAGGTGACAGTGGCCCAGAATGCGCCCCAGCTTAGCCCCGCGCTCTTGCACACCAGGGCGGCAAGCGGCAACAGGACCACCAGGCTGAGGTACAGCAGGGTGAATCCTAACGTCGGCCGAAAGCCAGGCAGCGGCCCGGGCCGCCAGCCCGGGCGCGCAGCGATGTGTGCCGCAGTCGCCACCTACTTCCCGCTGGAGTAGATCTGGTCGAAAGTGCCGTTGTCCGCGAAGTGGGTCTTTTGTGCTTTCTGCCAGCCACCGAAATCCCCGTCGACGGTCAGCAGGCGCAGCTTGGGGAAATGCGCAGCGTGCCTGGCTGCCACCTTTGGATCGCGCGGTCGGTAGTGGTTCTTCGCGATGATCTGCTGGCCCTCCTCGGTGTAGAGGTATTCGAGATAAGCGCGGGCCAAGGCAGTGGTGCCGTGCTTGCTGGCGTTCTTCTCCACCACGGCCACTGGCGGCTCGGCCAGGATGCTCTGCGCAGGTGCCACGATCTCGAACTTGTCCTTGCCCAGCTCGTCGACCAACAGGAAGGCCTCATTTTCCCAGGCGATGAGCACATCCCCGATTCCCCGTTGGGCAAAGGTGGTGGTCGAGCCGCGCGCGCCCGAGTCGAGCACAGGCACGTTCTTGTAGAGTCGCGTGACGAAGTCGCGAATCTTGCCCTCGTCCCCGCCGAACTTGGTCTGCGCGAAGCCCCAGGCGGCCAAATAGTTCCAGCGCGCCCCGCCCGAGGTCTTTGGATTCGGGGTAATGACCTTGGTGCCGGGGAGGACCAGGTCGTCCCAGTTCTTGATGCCCTTGGGGTTACCCTTGCGCACCACAAACACGATGGTCGAGGTGTAGGGTGAAGCATTCGCGGGCAGTTGTTTCTGCCAGTCCTTGGGCAGCTTGCCCGTTGCCTCGGCGATGGCATCAATATCGTAGGCCAGAGCCAGAGTGACCACGTCGGCCTCCAGGCCGTCGATGACCGCGCGGGCCTGCTTACCCGAGCCACCATGCGACTGGTTCACCTTGACGTCGTCGCCGGTCTTGGCCTTCCAGTGCTTGGCGAAAGCGGCGTTGAAGTTTGCGTAGAGTTCGCGCGTGGGATCGTAGGAGACATTGAGCAGGGTGACGTCCTTGGCATTGGCCGCGCCGGAGGACAGCAACCCGGCCAGGACGAAGGTTGCAGCGCGAATGTATTTCATGGGCGTGATTCCTTGGTCATGATGGAGACAGTGTTGGGGGCACTCTTCGCGTTGTCAAGACTGAAGTTTCGCAAAGCAGACGCGGCGCCGCGCTGTAACTCGGGGCATTCCGTGCTGCCAGCGGCGCAACTTCTGCGGAAATCCTGGGCATGGCGGTCGACACACCGGCCGCATGCAGCGTGAACGGTTATGGCAGTCTAGCAAAGTGGACACGCCGTGTGCTACGCTCATGGCATGTTCGTCACTTTCGGGAGCCCTGCGATCGAGACCTTGGCCATCCACGCCGGGCAGCCTGCCGACCCCACGCATGGGGCGGTCATGCAGCCCATCGTGCTGGCTTCCACCTTTGCCCAGCCCGAGCCGGCCAAGCCACTGCGCTTTGACTATTCCCGCAGCGGGAATCCCACCCGGGCTGCGCTGGAAGAATGCCTGGCCGCCCTGGAAGGTGGAAGCGCAGGCTTTGCATTCGCCAGTGGGTGCGCGGCTGCCACTACGCTGCTGCACACCCTGCGTCCCGGGGATCACGTGCTCAGCGGCGACGATGTCTACGGCGGCACGTTCCGCATCTTCGACAAGGTGATGGGGCCGCTGGGAATCGCGGCCAGCTTCGTGGACTTGCGTCAGCCAGAGCGGCTGCAGGCTGCGCTGACCCCGCGCACGCGCCTGGTCTGGCTGGAAACGCCCACAAATCCGCTGCTGCGCTTGGTGGATCTGCGGGCCATTGCGGAGGTGTGCAGGGGGCGCGGAATCGCGCTAGCCGTGGACAACACCTTCGCGTCGCCGATGCTGCAGCGGCCATTGGAACTGGGCGCCACCGTGGTCGTGCACTCGACCACGAAGTACATCAACGGCCATTCCGACGTGGTCGGTGGCGCTCTCATCACCAGTGACCCGGCTCTGGCCGAACGATTGAAGTTCTTGCAGAACGCCATCGGCGCCGTGCCGAGCCCCATGGACTGCTACCTGGTCTTGCGGGGAATCAAGACCCTGCCCCTGCGCATGCGCCAGCACGTTGCTGCAGCGACCGATCTGGCGGGGCGGTTGGAGGGCGCCAGGGGTGTGCGCCGCGTGCACTATCCCGGGCTGCCCAGCCACGCACAGCACGAATTGTCTCTGCGGCAGATGTCGGGTGGCGGCGGGATCATCACGGTGGAGCTAGACGGTGGACTGGAAGAGGCCAGGCGTTTTCTGACGAGTCTGCGCATCTTCACCCTGGCCGAGAGCCTGGGAGGCGTGGAATCGCTGGCCGAGCATCCAGGCCTGATGACCCATGCGTCTATTCCGGCGAACAGGCGGGCCGAGCTGGGGATCACTGACGGGCTGGTTCGGCTGTCGGTGGGCCTGGAGAATGTCGAGGATCTGTGGGGCGACCTACAGGGCGCGCTGGCAGCTGCGAGGGGAGTGTCGTGAGCGCCCGTCCCGGCGTGCTGGCGCTCATCGGCAACACGCCGCTGGTTGCGCTGCGCAGCTTCGACACCGGGTCGTGCGAACTCTTCGTGAAGCTGGAGAACCAGAATCCCGGCGGCTCCATCAAAGATCGCATTGGTCTGTCTATGATCGAGGCGGCCGAGGAGAGCGGCGCTATCAAGCCTGGCGCCACCTTGGTGGAAGCCACAGCGGGCAATACGGGACTCGGCCTGGCCCTGGTGGCCGCGCTCAAGGGCTATCACCTGCTGCTGGTGATCCCTGACAAGATGAGCCTGGAGAAGGTGGTTCACCTGCGCGCCTTGGGCGTGGAGGTGCGCATGACCCGTTCCGACGTGGGCAAGGGCCATCCCGAGTACTACCAGGACATGGCTCAACGAATCGCGGGCGAAGTGGGCGGTTATTACGTCAACCAGTTTGGCAATCTTGCGAACCCGCGCGCGCACGAAACCACAACGGGTCCCGAGATCTGGCAACAGATGGACCATCGGATGGACGCCATGGTGTGCGGCGTGGGTTCGGGTGGCACCATCACGGGGCTGGGCCGCTTCTTCGCGCGCCACGCGCCCAGCGTGGAGATGGTCCTGGCCGACCCTGCGGGCTCGGTGCTGGCGGAACATGTGCGCAGCGGGAAGATGTTGGAGGCGGGATCTTGGCTGGTGGAGGGCATCGGCGAAGACTTCCTGCCGCCCATCTGCGATTTGTCGCCGGTGCGCCACGCCTTCACCGTGTCCGACGAGGAAAGCCTGCTTACAGCACGGGCCTTGCTGCGCCAGGAAGGAATTCTTGCCGGTTCGTCCTCGGGAACCCTGGTGGCTGCAGCCCTGCACTACTGCCGCGAACAGAAGACCGCCAAGCGCGTGGTCACGTTGATCTGCGATAGCGGCAGCAAGTACTTGTCCAAGATGTTCAACGACTTCTGGATGCAGGACCACGGCTTTTTGCGTGACCGGCCTACTGGCGATCTGCGCGATGTGATCGCCCGTCGTCCTGATCAGGGCGAGGTGGTGGTGGTCTCACCCGCGGACACGCTGCAGACCGCGCACGCGCGCATGAAGATATCGGAGATATCGCAGCTTCCCGTCCTCGACGGCGCGCGCATCGTTGGCCTGCTGGACGAGTCGGACCTGCTGCGCGCTGTGACCGCCGCGCCCTCTGCGTTCGGCCAACCGGTGCGCAACTTCATGACCACTCAGCTGGTCACCGTCAGTCCCGATGCGCCACTCGATTCTCTCTTCACGCTCTTCGATCGCGGTCTGGTGGCCATCGTCTGCGAGGGGGAGAAGTTCCTCGGCCTCATCACCCGCATCGACGTAATCAACCATTTGCGTCGGGTGCACGGGTGAATGCGGCAGAGCGGAATCTTCAGCGGCTGTCGGCAAGAGCAGATCTGTCAGGGCCCCACCTGGGTCGGCAGGCCGGCATTCACCCACGCGCCCATGCCGCCAGCGACGCTCTTCACGATCTGATAGCCCTGGGCCTTGAGCAACAGCAGGCCGTAGAGGGAGCGCTGGCCACGAGCGCAGATCGTGATAATTGGCGCCTGGCGGTCAGCGGGCAGGCCGTCCTTCGCGCCCTTGGACAGCGCGGGCAACGGTAGGTTGCGGGCTTCGGCGATTCGTTCTTGCGCGAATTCGTCGGGGTTGCGCACATCGAGAACCGGCACGCCCGCGTCGAGCATCTTCTTCGCCTCGTGCACGTCGATGACGTCGGGACCCTTTTCGGCGAACGCGAACGCCGCCCGGAGGTGCTGAGCAAAGGGATCGCTGGGAGCGGCGGCAGGCGCCTTGGCGTCCTGCTTGGGGAAAAGCTGGGGCAAGTGCTTCTGAAAGGACGAGACGTATTTGAAGGCATTGTCAGGGAAGATCACGACGACCAGATTGCCCGGCTCGTCGGGGATAGTGCGGAACGCGCCGGCCAGGGCCAGCCCGCTACTCGGGCCGGCGATGATGCTCTCCTCTCGATTGAGGCGAAGACAGAGCCCGTACGCCTCCTGATCACTGATCTCGACCACGCCATCGTACTCTTCGGGCTTGAAGAAGTCAGTCAGGCGCAAAGCCCTGCGGCTGCGTACGCCGGGGATGTCGTGACCCTCGGTCGGGTGCACGCCAATCACCTTCACCCCCGGATTCTGCGCCTTGAGGAATCGTCCCGTCCCAGTGATGGTGCCGCAGGTACCAAGCGACGCCACGAAGTGGGTGATCTTGCCGCGCGTCTGCTTCCAGAGCTCGGGTCCAGTCGTGCGGAAGTGCGCATCGGGATTGGCCGGATTCTTGTACTGATTGAGTTGTTTCCAACCCGGTCGCGCGGCCAGCTCGGTGGCCTTGGCCATGGCGCCTTCGGGCTGGCCGGGCATGGGGCACAGTGTGTCCTCGAGTTCGTAGAGATCCGTGCCGAAGAAGCGCAGCACGGCGCGCTTCTCCGCGGGAATCTCTTTGGACATGGTGGCCGCGAACTTGTAGCCCTTCGCGTTCGACAGCATGGCCAGACCCATGCCGGTGTTGCCCGAGGTCGGCTCGACCAGGTGCTCGAGCTTCTCGCCCCGCTCCTCGGCGTCGCGCACCAGATTCGCAGCCACCCGGTCCTTGACGGCGCCGAACGGGTTGTACCATTCGAGCTTGGCGAAAACCTGCGTGTGTTTGTACGGCGTGATGTGCAGCAGGCGGACAATTGGGGTTGGGTTCTCAACGCTGGAGAGCATGTCCAGGATTGAGTCGTAGGCGCGTAGAGCGTGGTCGGACATCGAGAACTCCTCTGAATTCGGCCGGTGAAGGCTATTGGTAGGCTACCAAATCAGCCACCCGAAGTGGGCTTCTGGCAACCGGCATGCTACGCGTTGACTGTGCCCAGTGGCGATTCCTCCGCTCACTCCTACAAGTGTCAAATATAGCGGAGGAAAACGCAGGTGATCGGCGATGCGACCTTGCCCATGCCTGAGGCTAGATGTAGGGATCGGCTCACTTTTTGGAAACCGCTCGATTTTCTCGGAGGGAGCCCCAATGCCGAATGCCGTTGATGCCAGCACTCTTTTGAACGACGCAGCCGCCAGGCAACTTGCGAACACCACCAAGACGCCCCCGCAGTGGGTGGGTGCGACGCCGCGTTGGTTTGTGCAGCTTCTGCCGTGGACGCCGGTCGAAGCTGGCGTGTACCGGGTCAATCGGGTGATTGACAACAAGTTCGCGGTGCAATGCTCGCCTGAACTGGGAGGCCAGTTGCCGACGGCCTTCATCGACTACGAACCCAAGCCGCGCGAGTATCTGCTGAACACGGTGTCCACTACCATTCAAGTGTCCACGCGGATCTCGGACCTGTACCGCAGCCCGATGGACCAGGTGAAGGAACAGCTTCGTATCGCGGTGGAGCAGCTGAAGGAAAAGCAGGAGGAAGAGCTCATCAACAACGGCGCCTACGGGTTGATCAACAACGTGCACGAATCGATGAGGGTGAAGCCGCGCAATGGACGACCGATGCCTGACGATCTGGATGAATTGTTGGCACGGGTATGGAAAGAGCCGGCGTTCTTCCTGGCCCATCCCAGGGCCATCGCGGCGTTCGGTCGTGAATGCACCCGGCGTGGTGTGCCTCCGGCTACCGTCACCATGTTCGGCTCTCCCTTCATCACCTGGCGTGGCGTGCCTCTGATCCCCTGCGACAAGTTGCACCTGGCTGGCAACAAGACCGACATCCTCCTGCTTCGCACCGGCGAACAGCGTCGTGGTGTGATTGGTCTGTTTCAACCCGGGTTACCCGGCGAGGTTAGCCCAAGTTTGTCGGTGCGTTTGATGGGCATCGATCAACGGGGCGTGGCTTCGTACTTGGTGTCGCTGTATTGCTCGGCTGCCGTATTGACCGAGGACGCGCTCGGCGCCCTCGAAAGTGTCGAGGTCGACCTCTACTATGACTACAAGTGATTCTGCTGGGAGCCCGTCGGAAACGGCGCCGGCCGTGTCGGGCCTAGCATCGGCTCCGGTCGGCAGCGTGCCCGCGCCTGTGTCGCCGCTGGCATCAATGGCTGGCGTGGCCCCGGCGCAGGCGCCGTCGTTGGCAGGGTGGGATCTGTCCATTCTGGCGCAGGCCATGATGGACGTGGTCAGGGATCCGAACGCGCAAGTCTTTCCCGCGGCCAAGGCAGGGGTGACGCCCACGCTTTCGCCGTCGTCGGGTTCCGAGCCAGCTATCGTGGCTGGCACACCGGGCGTATCCCCATCCGCTGCGCCCACCAAAAGCGACGTACCCACGCAGGTGCCCGGTGTGCCTGCCACGCCGGCAGCCGCGCCCAGCGCGGGCGCCATCGACGCGCTTGCCTTGGCCGAACCCAGCGCAGACTTCTTTCGCATTCCCCTGCTGGGCGAAGCCGTTCCGGTGGCGACGTCCTATTTCCTGGTCCAGACCGGCGCACCAAATCCCGATTCACCCTCCGACATCTCGCTAGTGGAGACCAAGGAACTCACGCCTGTGTCCCCGGCGTTGAACAGGCCGCTGCGGCAGGCGGGCTTTGACCCCTACGCGGTTCGCCGCGAGTTCCCGATCTTGAATGAACGGGTTCATGGCCGTCGCCTGGTATGGCTGGACAACGCCGCCACCACCCAGAAACCGCAGACCGTCATCGACCGGGTGTCCTATTTCTACGCCCACGAGAACTCCAACATTCACCGGGCGGCCCACACCCTGGCGGCGCGCGCGACGGATGCCTATGAAAATGCACGCGCAACCGTGGCCCGCTTTCTGGGCGCGTCCAGTGCACGAAACATCGTGTTCGTGCGCGGGGCCACCGAGGCCATCAATCTGGTGGCGCAGGCCTGGGGCGCACAATTCGTGTCTGCTGGCGACGAGATCGTCATCACCCATCTCGAACACCACGCCAACATCGTGCCCTGGCAGCAACTTTGCGCCAAGACGGGTGCGCGGTTGTTGGTCGCGCCGGTCAACGATCGGGGCGAGGTAATCCTCGAGGCGTACGGGAAGCTGCTCTGTCCCCGCACCAAGATGGTGGCCTTGACCCAGGTGTCGAACGCCCTGGGCACGATCACGCCCGCGCAGCAGATGGTGGCCATGGCTCATGCCGTGGGGGCATGCACGCTGGTTGACGGCGCGCAGGCTGTTGCCCATTTCCCCGTGAATGTCAGGGCGCTCGACAGCGATTTCTACGTGTTCTCCGGACACAAAATATACGCGCCAACCGGCATCGGGGCGTTGTATGGCAAACCCGAGATGCTGGACTCAATGCCGCCGTGGCAAGGCGGCGGCAACATGATCAAGGACGTTACCTTCGAGCGGACCACGTACCATCCCGCGCCGGCGCGGTTCGAGGCCGGGACCGGCAACATTGCAGACGCGGTCGGGCTGGGCGCCGCGCTCGACTGGCTGGATAACCTGGGCCACGAGCGGGCGGCGGCATACGAGCATGAGCTTCTGAACTACGCGACCGCCGAGTTGTCCAAGATCCCCGGCCTGACCATCATCGGCACCTCGCCCAACAAGGCGGGAGTGATTTCCTTCGTGCTGGCAGGGCACAAGACCGAGGAGCTGGGATCTGCCCTTGATCGCGAGGGGATCGCGGTGCGTTCGGGCCACCACTGCGCCCAGCCCATCCTGCGCCGATTTGGCCTTGAGGCCACGGTGCGCGCCTCGCTGGCGCCCTACAATGTTTGCGAGGACATCGATACCTTGGTGGCGGCCCTGAAACGACTAGGCTCGCACGGCTGACCCGGTCACGCCTCTTCGTGACGCGGGCTGCGTTGCCGCAGAAAAATGATCTTGCGCTCCGGATGTGTGTCTCCTATCCTAGACACATGGTCCAGACACTGACTCCGCAAGAGATGAAAGCCTTGCTGGCCGACGGCGAGGTTGACGTGGTGGACATTCGCGACACGCAGGAATGGGCGGATGGCCATATTCCCGGCGCCCGGGTGGTTCCCTTGGATGATCTGCGGGCCGACCCGGCGAGAACGCTGCCCAGGTCGAATATTGTTTTCGTCTGTGGTCAGGGCCTGCGCAGCTTGACCGCGGCCAAGCTGGCTGACCGTCTGGGTATCGGCAAGGTCTACAGCCTGGACGGGGGGATCTCCAACTGGACCCGCGCGGGTCTGGAACTGGTGCACGGTTAGTCGAGACGCGGTGTCTACGATAGGAAACAGCCATGCCGTTAGCAAGCAGCAGAGGGTGCACGAAGCCAGAGCCACAGTACCTGGCCATCACGGAACTGGTGACGTCGCTGGTGGAAAGCTATCAGCGCGAGCAACGCATTACCCACGTCAGCACAGCGCCCCTTCCTAGTCGCGATGCGGTGATCGCGATTCTGAAGCTGCTGCGTGAGATTCTGTTCCCTGGCTACTTCGGCCGGCAGGGACTCAAGCTGGAAACTCTTGCGTACCACGTGGGCGAGAACGTCACGACTCTGCACGAAAGGTTGTCGGAACAGGTCGACAATGCCTTTCGGCACCAGGCCGTTCGTGGGGGCCAGGACGTCGATGGCATCAGCGAACGCGCTGAGACGGCGACCAATGGATTCCTGATGAGCCTGCCCCACGTGCGCGGCCTGTTGGCCACAGATGTGCAGGCCACCTTTGAGGGCGATCCCGCGGCCACGAGTCTGGACGAGATCATCTTCTCCTATCCGGGCTTGTGGGGCGTGATGATCTACCGGCTAGCACACGAGCTGCACATTCGCGAGGTGCCGCTTATTCCGCGCATCATGGGCGAGTTCGCACACAGTCGGACCGGCATCGATATCCACCCCGGTGCCACGGTCGGCGAGGCGTTCTTCATCGATCACGGGACCGGAGTCGTGATTGGCGAGACCAGCATCATCGGTGACCACGTCAAGATTTACCAAGGCGTCACCCTGGGCGCGCTTTCTACGCGCGGCGGCCAGGCGCTGCGTGGGGTGAAACGCCATCCCACCATTCAAGATTACGTGACCATCTATTCTGGCGCATCGGTGCTGGGGGGCGAGACCGTGATTGGCGAGGGTGCGGTGATCAACAGCAACGTCTTCGTCACGCAGTCGGTTCCACCTCACACTCGGGTGAGCACCAAGAATCCCGAGTTGCAGTACCGGGACAGGAAGCCGGCTGAGTTCAGACAAGAGCAGGCCTGGGACTACAGCATCTGAGCCTGGATGGGCCGGTTTCTCGGACGGCAGGCACGCGAGACCTCCTGATGATGGCTAGTAGACGAGTGGTTGAATCGCTCCCACGCAAGCCGCCTCTCTTGGTTGCGACGCCAAGCCCGACCAAGCGTGCAGCGGGCGAGGACGAGGCATTCTTGCCAGCCGTCGGAGCCAATCTGCGCCGTCTGCGCACGCGCCGCGGGCTGTCCTTGGAGCGGTTGGCTCGGCAATCCGGTGTCAGCCGCGCCATGCTGTCCCAGGTTGAACTGGGACACAGCGCCCCGACCATCAACGTGCTGTGGAAGATTGCGCGCGCCCTCGGGGTGACGTTTTCTGCGCTGGTCAGCCTGACTCCGGAGGCGGGGCCGTTGCTGTTGCGGGAATCCGCTGCCAAGCGACTGGCCAGCCAGGACGGATCATTCATTTCGCGGGCGCTGTTCCCGTTCGACAAGCCCCGCCGGGTTGAGTTCTACGAGCTGCGCCTCAAACCCCACGCCCTGGAGGAAGCGGAACCCCATCCGCCAGGTACGGCCGAGAACATTGTGGTGAGCTCGGGAGCGGTCACGATCACGGTTGGAACTGCGGTGCATGAACTCAGCCAGGGAGACGCGATCCTGTTCGTGGCCGATGTGGCGCACGCCTACCACAACCGCAGCGACCGCGATGTCCTGATGTACTTGGTGATGACCTACCCGGAAACGCTTGGATGAGATCGTGCGGGCGAGCCTGGCGGCGATGGGAGCGTCCGTGAGTTCCGCGGAGGCTTTGGGGGAAATCGAGGCGCCGATCTTTCAGACGGCGGCCTTTGGCTACGCCAGCGCCGAGGAGATGGCTGATGTATTTGCGGGGCGTGCGCCAGGCCATGTCTACACGCGCCTGTCCAACCCAACCACCCTGGCGCTGGAACGCCGCCTGACCGCAGCCGAAGATGGGATCGGGGCGCTGGCCACGGCGAGCGGCATGGCTGCGATCGCGGCGACAACCTTGGGCTTGCTCAGGCCGGGGGATGAGATCGTCGCTGCCAAGGGCATCTTCGGCGGAGCGGTTTCATTCTTTCGCAACGTCTTGGGCCGGCTGAACATTCGCGCGGTCTTCGTTGATGGCGCGGACACGGCCCTGGTGGAGGCGTCCGTAACAGTTAGGACGCGCGCCATATTTGTCGAGACCATCGGCAATCCGGGTATGGACGTGCCCGACTTGCCCGCTTTGGGAAGGCTGGCGCGCGCCCGCAACATTCCCCTCATCGTCGACAGCACGCTCACCACGCCAGAATTGGTCAGGCCAGGCGAGCATGGCGCGGCCCTGGTGGTCCATTCGACCAGCAAGTTCATCAACGGGCACGGCACAGCCATCGGGGGCGCCGTGATCGACACGGGACGGTTCGATTGGTCTCGTGGTCCGTTCGAGGATGTGGCGGCAATCGCGCGCAGGGCGGGAGCCCATGCCTTTCTGGCCCATCTGCGCTTGGTGATCGCCCGTGATCTGGGCGGTTGCCCGGCGCCGCAATCGTCCTTCCTGATGTTGCAGGGCCTCGACACCTTGTCCCTGCGTCTGAAGGTTCATTGCGAGAACGCGCTGGCGCTGGCGCGGGCGCTTACGGATGACCCGCGCGTGGCCGCCGTGGGGTACCCGGGTTTGGCCAGTTCGCCCCATTTCGAACGGGCACAGCGCTTGTTTGGCGGGCGAGCCGGTGCGGTTTTGACTCTGCGACTGGGAAGCCTTGCCAGGGCGTTCGCCTTCATCAACGCGCTCAGGAGCGCCCGCCGCGTGGCCAATCTGGGCGAGACCCACACCCTGGTGATTCACCCGGCCTCGACGATCTTTCGCGAATACCAACCCGAGGACCGCCTGTCGCTGGGAGTTTCTGACGATCTGGTTCGCGTGTCAGTGGGACTGGAACCATTTCCCGTCATCCTGGCAGATTTTCAACAGGCCCTGGCGTCCGCCGAAAAGGAGTGAGAATGAAACTGGTTGTGAACGGAGCGGACGTCCAGGTCAGTGATGGTATCAATGTCAGTCAGCTTCTGGTCGAGCGCAAGGTCCGCCTGCCGGACATGGTTTCAGTGGAATTGAACGAAACCGTGTTGCGGCGGGCAGAATTCGAGACCACGCTGCTACACGAAGGCGATCGTGTCGAGTTGCTCTATTTCATGGGAGGCGGCCGTGGAACTCACGCTGTCTGATGAACAGATCGAACGGTACAGCCGCCACATCGTCCTGGAGAACGTGGGGGTCAATGGTCAGGAGAAACTGCTCGCATCCAAGGTGCTGATTATCGGTGCTGGCGGCCTGGGCGCGCCCGCCTCGCTGTATCTGGCCGCTGCGGGCGTCGGAACCTTGGGCCTGGTGGACGCCGATCAGGTGGACATCAGCAATCTGCAACGTCAGGTGATCCACCACACCGACGACGTTGGGCGCGACAAGGTGACGTCTGCCGCCAACAAGTTGCGCGCCATCAATCCCGACGTGACGGTGAAGGAATTCCACCTGCGGGCCGAGGCCAGCAATGTTCTGGATCTAATCAAGGACTACGACTTTGTGGTCGACGGCACCGATAACTTTGCGGCGAAGTTCCTCATCAACGACGCCTGCGTCCTGGGAAGGAAACCCTTCTCCCATGCCGGCATCTTGCGCTTCGATGGCCAGCTGATGACTGTGCGGCCTGGCGCCAGCGCATGCTATCGGTGTGTTTTCAACGAGCCTCCGCCGCCTCGGGCTGTGCCCTCTTGTTCGCAGGCGGGGGTCTTGGGCGCCGTGGCAGGGGTGGTGGGGTGTTTGCAAGCGACGGAAGCCCTGAAATCGCTCTTGGGTCTGGACGGCCTGTTGACCGACACCCTGCTGGTGTGGAACGCCTTGCGCATGGATTTTCGCAAGGTGAAGGTCACGCGCAACCCACGTTGCGCGGTCTGCGGTGAACATCCGACCATCACCACGTTGCGTGACGAAGCGGCTGCAGTTTGCGACATCACAGGAAAGCCGCGATGAGTGCGCTGGTGATCCCCGGTTCGATCTACCGGGAACTGTTGAACCAGGCCCGCAGGCAGGCGCCCATCGAAGCGTGCGGCATCCTGGGGGGACGAGGCGATCGGGTCGAGGTGTTTCACCCGATGACCAACACGGACCACAGCGCTGATCATTTTCTGATGGAGCCCGCCGAGCAGTTCAAGGTGATCAAGAGCTTGCGTGCGGCAGGTCAGCGCGTGCTGGCGATTCATCACAGCCATCCTGCTTCCCCCTCGCGGCCATCGGCTGAGGACATTCGACTCGCGCTGACACCCGATGTGCTGTACACGATTCTGTCGTTGCAAGGACCAGCAAACCCGGTGTTGAAGGCGTTCGCGATTTGTGAGGGCGTCGTGACCGAGCACCCACTGGCTATCGAAGCGTAGGCCATGCGCATCGCGGAGAGCCTGGTTGATCTGGTCGGCGACACACCCTTGCTGCGGCTTGCGCGTCTGTTCCAGGGTGCGCCCGCGCGGGTGCTGGGAAAGCTGGAATTCTCTCTCGCCGTCTCCGACGACGAAGCCTTGGATTGGATGAAGGCGCTGGCAGCCAAGGAGGGTCTGCTCGCCGGGATCTCCTCGGGCGCCGCTGTCGCTGCTGTGGACAAGCTGATCAGGCGCCCGGAATACACGGGCAAGACCATCGTCGTGCTGCTGCCCGATACGGCGGAACGATACCTCGGCACCTACGATCTGTAGGCGCGGAGGGAGTCAGCGAGAGTAGATGATGATGTCGTGACAGCGGATCTCTGAGCTGCCCGGATTCTCGTAGGAATGCGGCTGGTCCGCCAGGAAAGAGATGGAGTCTCCCGCAGCCAAGTCGTGGACAGCGGCGCCCACATGCACCCGCAGCTGGCCATTGAGCGCGATGACCACCTCTCGCGTTCCGGCCGCATGAGGATCCGACGCGTGGCTGGCGCGAGCGGCCAGTCGCAACTCGTACGCCTCGACCCATGGACACGAACCGGCGGGAGTCAACGGCCGGCTTTCCATGCGCCCATCGGCAGAACGCAGCACCTGCGCCTCGCCTCGGCGGAGGATCGCCGCGCCCTGGGTGTTGCCGCCCAGCAGCTCAGAAAAGGGGATGCCCAGTCCGACTGCGATCTTCCACATCACGCCCAGCGACGGGTTGCTCTTCTGAGTCTCGATCTGCGACAGGGCAGCCCGGCTCACCCCCGATGCCACCGCAAGCTGATCGAGCGACATGTTGCGGGCCTTGCGCCTTTCGCGCAGGTTGACAGCCACGCGGCGGCCCATCTCGGCCGCCCCAATGTCGTCTCCGGGGGGCAATGGGGTCTGGCGGAGGGCTGAAGTGGTACGAGGACGCCCGCCGTCGTCCGGTGTGGATCGCTTGTCTTTCTTAGCAACCATTTGGTCGGAATAATAGCAGAAGACTGCGCCCGGGGACAAGTAGTGCCGTCCGCCAGAAAACCGGCCAGCAGATGTCAGTTGGTGCAAGTCGACTAGAGCGGTCCGACCCACTTGCTGGTGAGCTCCTCGGCCAACGCCAGGCCGCCGCGGTAGCCGGCGTAGGTTCGGTCGAGAACCAACCGATCATAGGACGGAAAGGCGATGCTGTGGTGCATGGCCCCGTACTCTTCGCCGGCCGTGATCTTTTCCAGCGAACTCGCGAGCAGGAAGAGGAAGTTCCTATTCTTGAGCTTCTGCCGAATCTTGTGCGAGTCGGCCTCGAACACGATCTCGGGTTTGTTGGCGACGTCGATCCCGTCGGTCAGCTCATGCACAATCGCCGGGCGGGCCGCCTCGGGCGGATTGTCCGCCAGGATCACGATGTCCGGGATGTACGCGATCTCGTTGGTTAGGTACTGCGTTACGCCGATGGCCGTAGGCGTGTCGGCTACCACGGCGAAATAGGCGTGGGGAAGCCCCAGGATCAGCCCGTCGCCAAAGTACTCGGCGAAGCGGTAGGCGTGGTGCTCCTCGTGGGCGATCACGCGGTCAACCAGCGCCTGGTCCAAAGACAGGCGCTTCGCCACCTCGCGGACGAGCCGGGTGGTCTGTTTGGGCCCGACCGGCACGGCCGGGTACGCATACCAAGGTGTGCCGAATTTCTCCTCGAGCTTGCCGGCCGCCCGGTGGCCGTTCCAAGGCGAAAGGACCAGGTTCAGCTCCGCCGAGGGCAGGCGTCGCAGATTCTCGACCCCGCCGAACTCGGTGAACAGGATGTTGGCATCCACGCCGAGCTTGGCAAATGTCGCCTTCAACACTGGCAGGGTCCCCTTCCAGAATAGGTGTTGGAAGGGAACCACGCCGAGAATGTTGATCGTCTTCTTCTCCACCGGCCGGGCCTGCAGGAACTGATCGGTGACCGCTTCGAAAAACAGCTCGTAACCGTCGTACGAGGTCCCTGCGAAACCCGGGGCCTTGATGTGGATCACGGACGCCTTCCCGTCGAACTCGCGCACGATGGCGTTGGTGTCATCACCGATGAGCGACGGCACGCAGCCCGAGACGACGGCGAAGAGGTCCCCCTTGACCAACTCAATGGTCGACTTGATGAGGTTGCGCAACTTGCTCTCGCCGCCGAAGATGACGTGCTCCTCGACCAGGCAGGAGCAGGGGGTTCCAGTCCCGCCCAGCGCCCCACCGGCATTTTCACCACTGGCGTAGGTCATGCCGAACTGATGCCCGAGCCCGCACCCCGCGCCCGAGTGCAGGATGGGCACGACCCCATAGATGCCCAGTCCGGTCGTAAGCGCGCCGCCGAGGGAGCATGACCAACGCGGTGCCTCGAGCACCGGTTGCTGGACCTCGCGCGGGGTTTCCGTCGCCGACGCAAGCCTGCTCATGGCGTCCCTCCTGATACATTCCGCACGGGCTCCTCGGGAACGTAGTGGTGGGGATTGGGTTGCTGGTACCACCACGGGTGGTACGGGTCGTCGGTCTTCTCGGCCATGGTCTGCTGGAAGGATTTGGCCTTCCAGGAGCGCAGGAGGAATTCGCCGCAGGCGATGGCCCCTGCGTAACCCGACTGCATGCTCGTGGGCAGGGCATCCCCACGCAAGGCATGAATCCGGGTCATCCCCTTCTTTCGCTTGTACGCAGTGCCCTGGAACGGGCAGGTCAGGGTGAGGTCCGGATCGAGGGTGTGCGTGAGGTGGGCTTGCTCGGCCGCCTGGAAGGTATTGATGAGGATGGGAAAGTCGCCATGTTCGCGCACGAGCTGCTCGGTCTCTTCCAAGACCAGGTTGTCGAAGTCCTGGGCGATGGCCGCGACCGGCTTGAGCCCCAGCTCGTGGAAATACGGCGTCTGAGCCAGCAGGCGCCCCTGGCCCAGCGCCCCGAGCACGCTGAGCGGCGTCCCGTCGCCCTTGAGCGATAGGAACTCGTCCCGGACCTTCTTCATCTTGGGCACCCAGACCGCGTGCTCCTCGCGAATCAGATCCTCCACCTCCTTCTCCTTGCCGGTGCGCTTGGCAATCTCGCGCAGCCAGCCGTCGGTATTTTCGATCCCCATCGGAGACGGATAGAGAAAGAAGGGAACGCCGTAGCCTTGCTGCAAGCCGCGCGACAGATAGTCCGTGTAGGTCGGGCACAGCGGTGCGGTCACTGCCGCCTCGGACAGCTGCTCCAGGTCTTCCACGCTGGCGAATTCCGGAACGAAGTTGACCCGCAGCCCGAGCTTGCCCAGCAGACGCTTGATCTCGAGGCGATCTTGCCAAGTGTAGGACAGCATGCTCGCCACGTTGACCAGGTCGTGCTGCTTCTTGGTCGGCTTGCGTACGAGATACTTCAGGACGCCGTGCCAGAAGGCATCGTAGCCGGTCTGGACGAGGCGCGAGCGCACACCTTCGCAATGCACCGGCACGACCCTGGCCTTCACCTCGGGCTGGACCTCGGCCACCGTGCCTTCGAGGTCCTCGCCGATGATCCCCGCTGTGCACGAAGTCAGCAGGAAGATCGCCTTCGGATGGTATCGCTGCTCGGCCTCCTTGATCGCCGTCGCCAACTTTCCGGAGGCGCCATGGACGACATCGGTTTCACTGAGGTTGGTGGTGATCCATTGCAGATCGAACTTCTCGGGTCTGCCCAGCGCCGGGGGAATTCCGCGGTAAAGCTCGCGATAGCCAAGCGCTGACGACGAGCACCCCACCGGAGCGTGGAAGACGACCGCGGCGTCGCGAATCGTCGGTATACGCACCGTCAAGTAGAAGTTCAGCACGCAACCGGATGACTGCTGAAACTGACGCTCGCGATTGCAGAGGGTGCCGTTGCGAGCCTTGGCGACCAACTCGCTGGCCTTGCCGAAGAACACGTTCACGCCATTGGCCCGCTGCTCTCGGTTAGGGCATGTCTTGGTGCTCAAATCGATAGGAGGACACTCTTTCTCACTGCTCATCTGGTCGTTCCTTTCTGTTGGGCATGTGAATGTTGAACCTCGAGCCCCGACGGGATGTGCGAAGCCGCTCGTGGATCAGCCATGGGAGAACGTCTGCATCGGTTCGGCGAAGGTCTCGAACAGCTCGCCCTCCAACGAGGTCCTGCCCGGGATGCCGCAGGCGTCCGCTCGGCAGCGCTGGCAATGGCGAAAGACCGGAAGAAAGGCTTCCGCCGTCCGACGAGCACGTTCCAATTCGCTGCACGTGGGCGGCCGATGTCCGGCAAACCCCGCCTGCGGCAGGAGCGGAATGATGTTGATCCGTCGGGCACCGAGTGCGCGGGCGGTTCGGGCCACTTCGGCGACGCGGTCGACGTTGATGCCCGGTACCAGCACGAGATTGATCTTGACGAAGATGCCCAGTGCGACCGCCCTGGCAATACCCGCCCGTTGGCGCGAAATCAACAGCTCGGCCGCGTCCTGCCCGACCAACCCACAACCCGAGAGCACGACGCGCGAAACAATCTGAGCGAGGATCGCCGGGTCGGTCGCGTTCATCGTGACGGTCAGAGAGCGCAAGCCGAGCGCCCACATCGCGTCCACCCTCTCGGCCAGCTCCAGCCCATTGGTGCTGAGACACAGCAGGAGCTCGGGATGGCGGGCACGAACCAGCGCCAAAGTCAGCTCGGCATGCGCGCTGGCCAGCGGGTCGCCTGGGCCGGCGACCCCGACCACTGCAATGTCCGGACACCGCGCCACGGCGAGGTCCACACGCCGGGCCGCCTCGACCGGCGTCAGAATCCGGCGCGACACCCCGGGGCCCGGTGCCGTAGCGTGAAGCCTGCGCGGGCAAAAGCGACAATGGATATTGCAATGCGGGCTGACGGGAAGATGGATTCGACCACTCCGCCCCAT
>Ga0224520_1000131_pt1 | contig 24125 bp, 8 predicted proteins | sample CFST25metaG_2_FD_180684 | JGI IMG/M metagenome (GOLD analysis project Ga0224520, IMG submission 180684) | Peat soil microbial communities from Stordalen Mire, Sweden - C.F.S.T-25 | ecosystem: Environmental > Terrestrial > Soil > Wetlands > Peat | place: Sweden: Norrbotten County, Stordalen Mire... | reverse complement strand
GGACGGCAAGGCGCGACGAGGGCGCATACTTGACGTATGTAACCGAGGAGCAACGCAGCCGGCCGGGATGGATCGGCCGCCCAAACGTGGCCGAAATTTTGACCGGAGGCACTAGCCTCGACTTGAGCACTTATGCGGCATATCCGACCGCCTGAAGCAGGGGCGTGAGCGACTTTTGCTGGGCACGGGTTTTGGATGAGGACGGCAAAAGTCTGTGTCGCCAGGTTTCTTGACGGAGAGTGGCGAGCATGTCGCTGAATGCCGGGACGGTCTTGGTGTACCAGGGCAACTGGAGGAGGCGGGCAGCCGGAAGACGGTGACCTGCGGTGAGATACCAGGTGACTGCGAGCGTGTATGTCACCAGCGCCATAGGCGCGGTGCGCTCGACGGCGCGCTCGGTCCGATTCTGCGGGTCCTCAAATCCAAGCCGGCCCTTGGCCTCATGGAATGTGACCTCCAGCGACCAGCGTCGGCAGTAGACCTCGATGATTTGGTCGGCCCGCAGGCTGACATCGGTGGTGCAAAGCACGTCGTCATCCTTGTGGCCGGGCCAGCCGCGAACGATGGCGAATCGCATGGGCCGTTCCCGGCCAACCGAGTACCAGAGAGCATCGAAGACCTTCACACGCAGACGGACGGTGCGGCCGTAGACCCGCACTGTCGCTCCGCTCCAGCCGTCCCGCGTTCGAGCACGCTGGGCTGGTGATGGCACACGTTCGCCTTTGATGCGGGGGCGCCCCATCCGCTGCTGACGAGGAGACGCGTAGAGAGCGGCGTCTGGACGGCTGCGGCCGATGAAGCTCGTGTCGCCTGGCAGGCGTCTGACGACGGAGCCGTTCGCGTAGGCACTATCGCCGACCACACGGATCTTGCTGCCAGGTAGCGCTCCGGCCACCGAAGCGATCATCTCGGCCGCCAGTTCGGTCTTCTTACGAAATGGGCGACGCTCCTTCTTGCAGAGCTTCTCGGCACGGTACAGCCGGGCCTGGACCGGAAGCGCAAACGTCTTGTCCCACAGGGGGACGCGCACCACGACCCCCAACACGACCCACACGTGGCCCCAGTGGAAGACGGCCTTGGCCCGCGTGGACAACAATGGGTCGTGGTGCATCGAGGCTGCGCGAATGTGCTTGCCCGTGTGGCGCCCGAGAGTGTCGTCGACTGCCAACACTACGGGCTCGTCTGCTGGCAGGAACTTGATCACCAGCTTGAGCAGGCACAGCCCCACTGCATCGAGATTCCAGCGGGCCTGCCGGAAGAATCTGTGGAAGCTGGTGTGATGCTTCTTCCCCACGGCTCCCGACGCCCGCAGTACGCCCGTCACCGTGTGCCGATCCAGGCACATGATCCAGCCGGCCAGGATGTGCTGGAAGGTCACAAACGATGGCGCCGTGAAACACCCGACAAGAGCATTCACCAGGGGCAGGAGCGAAGGCGCCAGAAGTACGTCGCTCATTTCGATCCACCGCCTCGCGCATCGAACATCTTCCGCAGAAAAGCGTTGCGCGCCCGGTCTGAACTGAACTCGCCCGCACAGTCGGGGCACAGCCACAGCGCCACGTCGGCCTCATCGTCCCGCGATCCCTTCTTTTCAAATTGCTTGAAGTACCAGATCCAGGCCCACTTCGAGGCGGCGGCGGCCATCTCACATCGTTCGCAGCGGAGCTTTGACATGCAGCGATCGCGCCACCACCAGCGCAGACGTCAATTTTCTTTACTGCCAGGGTGCTCCGCCGGACGGGCTACCCAAGGTCGAACTCAACACGTTGGAGGGCGTGGCCCGTCCGGCGAAGCGCCTTCCTGCGACCCCGAAAAAGTGCTCAAGTCGAGACTAGCAAGCGGGCTACTTGGGCAAGGCCGCGAGCGCCAACCTGAGGGCTTCATTCTTGACGTCGATCTCGAGCCCGCGCTCAAACATATTGCGAGCCTTGGGCAACTCGCCCGCCTCCTGGTGCAGCTTGCCGAGCGCGAGGTAGATCTGCGCCTTGCTCAACCCCACCGCCTTCTCATCGAAGGTCTGCAGGAGCAAGGTTCGGTAGTACTTGCGCGCGTTTTCGCCGTCATTCTGTGCGACCGCCAGATGCGCCAGCGCAACCAGCGTGGTCGCCTGGGTGGGATCGATCTGATACGCGGCCAAAAAGCGTCGCTTGGCCGCGGCCAGATCGCCCCGCGTCTCGGCGAATCTACCAAGCAAGAATTGCAGGCGTGCCACGTTCTTGAGCTGCCTGGCCTTGGCGAACTGATCCGCCAATCGCGAGAGCGCGAATTCGCCCTCATCGACTCGACCGGCCGCGATGAGCGCCGTTCCGAGCCTTTCCTGCACGACAGCGTCCCCGGGCGACATGCCGAGCAACCGTTCCAGCGGTTCCACCGCCTGGTCAGGCGCGGCCAAAGGCCCGGCGTACAGGGACGCGATCTCCGAGAGCAACGCCTTACGCTTGCCTTCGTCACGCTCGATCCCTTCACGCGCCTCCAACAGCTTCACCAGTTGACCGGGGTTGTTCGCCGCCCGGGCCATCTCCTCCAGGGCCAACACAGCGACCATGCAGCTGGGATCCTGGTCCAGGGCCGAATGGTAGATCGCCGACACCTCGGCGGCCGCGCTGCCGGTGGCCGCCCGGACCTTGGCCATGCGGCACAGGAGCATGGCCCTGTCTTGGGACGACGAAGCGACCTCGGCGGCTTTCCTCAGAGCTTCGCTGGCTTCCTCCCAGCGTTCTTCCCCCTCGTAGATATGCGCCACCGCCAGCAGGGATGGGAAGTGACGCGGATCGCGCGCCAGCACGACTTGCAGAGCTTGCAGCGCGCTGTCCGTGGCCCCCAACTTGTCGGCCCAGATGCTGGCCACGGAAACCCGACAAGCGAGTTCCGCCTCGGCCTGGCCGGAGCGCGTCTCGATCTCTGCTCGACGCTCCAGTACCTCGATCAGCTCGTGCCAGCGCTCGAGCAAAGCCAGGATCCGCTCGATCTCGGAAAAAGCCTCGCGATTCTCGCCATCGGCATCCAGCACCTGATGCAGATACACCAACGCGCGGTCCGGATCATTGAGCCGATCGGCCGCGTTGCGCGCCAGTCGGGTCAAGACCGGAATGCAGTCGAGGCCGCGGACGGCGGACAACTGCCGCAGCAGCGCCTCTTCGAGCGCGGCGTAGTCGCCGCGTTTTTCCTCGATGTCGGCCAGGGCCGCCCCGGCGATGGGATCCTTCGGCGCGAGGTCAAGTGCCTCGCGGAACGCCGCTGCGGCGCCATCGGGATCGGACAGTGGCCCGGCCCTGAGCGTGCCAATGCGGACGTAGAGTGCTGCACGCTGGGCATTGTCCTCAATCACATGCGACTTGTCGGTCAACGCCTCGACCAAGCCATCAAGGTTGCCCGCCTTCTCGTAGAGACGCGCCAACTCATCGAGGGCCTGCAGGTTGGACTCGTCGCCCTCTCGCCCTGACTGCCAGGCCGCGATGGCCATTGCGAGATCGCCGCGCTCTTCGTGCAGTCTGGCGGCCTCGGCAAAAAGCGCCAACCGGAGTATCGGATCCAGCTCCAGCACGCCCCGTCGCTCAAGCATCGCAGCCACCCTCTGACCATCACCCCGACGACGATAGAGTGCCTCCATGGCCTCCAGTGCGGCGGCATTTTCCGGCTCGATTTCCACGACCCGCCCATAGATCCGCTCGGCCGCGTCCTCGCTCTCGACACCCCCGGCCCTTAGGTACTGGCGTGCCGCCCGCATGCCCATCTGGGCCAACGCCGATCCGTCAAGCGCGTCGAGCACCGCCTCAAGCCGACGAGCGGCCTCGACGGGCGTGCCCGCCCGCTCGGCCACCCGTTCGATCTGGTCCGCGGTGTCAAAAGCCTGGGGTTCCTCCTTCAACGCATGACCCAGAGCATCCAGGGCGCGCGGCAGGTCGTCAAGACGCGTTCCTGCCAGGTCGGCGATTCGCCGCCACAATCCAGCCCGTTCGACCGGATCCTCCGTGCGCAAGAGCCGCGCTTCAGCGAGCGCCGCTAGTTCGACGAAGTCACCGCGCGCCTCGGCAAGCGGTTCCAGAATATCGAGCACAGCCAGAGATGGCTCCGCGCTGGCCGCCATCGCGCGCAGAGCCACCAGAGCCGCGCCTTGCGTTGGCACGCGCTCAAGCGCGGCCTGAAAGGCGTCAATTGCACCATCGGGATCCGACAAGTCTTGCAGGCGCAGCTCGCCCAAAGCCGCCCAGCGGTCGGCCTGAGTCGGCGGGTGAACCGCAATCTCGGCCTGGCGGAGCAAGACCTCTTCCAACTCGGCGCTCCGCCCGAGGCCGCGCAGTAGGACCTCCAGGTGTCCCAAGGCCTCCGCCTCACCGCCCGGCGTGCCCGCCACCTCGCGCCAGAGATCCACTGCCCGTCCTGGATTGGCCAGCGACTGCTCGTACAGTGCGGCCAGGCGCGAGGCCAGCCAACGTTGCACCTCGGTGTCGTAGCTGTCTTTCAGACGCTCCTCGTAGATTCTGGCCAACTCAGGGAGTGCACCTTGTGCAACCGCCAGACGTTCCAGTGCCGCGCGCACGGTGGTATCCCTGGCATCTTCGCCCAGCGCCCTGGCCCAGGTGGCAAAGGCTGCTGCCGCATCGTGGAGATTCTGCTCCGCAACCCGCGCCATCTCGGCCAAGGTTGCCAGGCGCTGCGCCGGGTCGTCTTCGCTGAGCAGACGCAATTCGAATAGTTCCATCAGCGACCGCCATTCCTCCCCTGCCCGCAGCACCGGCTCCAGTACCGCAATGGCCGTCGCGCGGTGGTCCTCGTGGCGTGCCAGCTCCCAGAGAGCCGCGCGTCCCTTCTCATGGTTCGGCGTCCGCGCGAGGATGAGGCGATATCGTTCGACGGCGCCCACGACATCGCCGAGCTCTGTCTGCACAAGTTGCGCGGCCCGCAAGGCGAGCGCGTCTCGCTCCTCGGCGGAGCTGGCCCCCCGCGCGCGTGCATCGAGCACCTCGACCAACTCGGCGTGCTTGCCCTCGCGGCTATAGATCTGGCTGATGAAATCGAGCGCCTCGGCATCGTCGGGATCGATGTCCAAGATCGCGCGCAGTTGGCTAGCCGCCTCCGAGGCGTCATTCAGTTTCTCGTCATGGAGGTGGGCCGCCTGGAACCACAACCGGCGCAAGGTCGCCACGTCGTGGCAGCCCTCGACTTTGCGTTGCAGCACTTCGGCCAGGCTGGTCCAGTCCCCTAGCTCGCTGTAGAGACGTTCGAGGGAATCGAGCGCTTCAGCGTTTTCCTGGTCCAAGTCCAACACCGAACGCCAGGCCGCGATGGCCTTTTCTGGCTCCCCGAGCACCCTCTCGTACAACACGGCGACTCGCTTGGCCAGTTGCTCGCGCTCACGCGCCTCCACCACGACCTCGCCATGCTTCTCCAGAGTCTCGGCCAGCTCAGCCGCACGGCCCGCGGCCTCGAGCAAACGCTCGATGGCTGTGAACGCCTGCGGATGGTCGGGCCGTGAGGCAATGGCTTCGCGCCATGCTTCGACGGCCAAATCGAGCGCTGCCAACCGTTCCTCGAGGATCTTGGCCTTGCGCGCGTATAGATCCGCGCGCAGGTCCGGAACCAAGGCCGCCTCGATGCCCTTGTCCAGGATCGCCACCAACCGTTGCCAGCCGTTGGCTGCCGCGGCCAGGTCGTCCAACTCGGCCAGCGTCAAGGTGTCCGACACATCCTCGAGCCAAGCCCGTCCCAGCGCATCCAGAGCCTTGGCAGGACGACCGAGCTGGACTTCCGCAGCCTGCTTCTCACGCAGGACGGCCACGCGGCGAAGCGGATCCTCGATCGTCTCCAGTCGAACCTCGAGAATATCGGACAACTTGCGCAGGTTGCGCAAGGTCCGGTAGGCGGGCTCCAACAACTCGGCCACCCTTGCCCGCTGCTCCGGGTCCCCCAGGATTCCCTCCAGCGCGGCAATTGCGTTTGGATGACCCGGGGTGCGCCCCAGCACCTCGCCGTAGAAATCGACGGCGACCGACGCGTGACCGAGGCGCTTGCCTTCGACCTCGGCCAGCTCCAGGGCGATGGCATCTTTGGCGGTGATTCCCTCGGCCCGCCCCAACATCCAGGCCAGGTGGTCTCGCAGATCCTCCCAGCGCTCCTCGGCGGCGAGGAGCTGCTCAAGAGATGCCGCAGCGGCGGCGTCGTCGGGATCGATCTCCAAGACAGCGCGCAGCGAATCCACCGCCGCACCCGCCTGCGACAGGTTCTCCTCACTGATGCGTGCGCTCCGACGCAAGAGATCGGCGCGTTCCGCGGGCGACTCGACCAGGCGCGCCTGCTCATCGAGCAGGTCGCGCAACTCTGTCCATGCCTCCCAACGCTCCAACGCCTCTTCGTAGATCTCCGCAGCCGCACGGTTGCCCGGCTGGGCCTCGAGGTAGCGCCGGTAGTGCCGGCGGGCAGCTTCGCGATCGCCCAGTTCCTGGTCGTAGACCCGAATGGCCACGCGGACCAGTGCCAACACTTGGTCGGAGTTGGACAGCTCATTGTCGAGGAACTCGTCGAGCAGCTTGCCCACATCACGCCAGCGACCCAGTTTGGGTGCCAGGCGCAGCAAGCGCTCCTGGGCCGCTCGATCGGCGGCCTTCTCCTGGAACACGCGTCCGTACCAATTGAAGGCCTCGTCCAGATCCTCGATCTGCTCCTCGTAGATCTGGGCAATCCGCTGCGTCCAGGCCAGACGCTGCTCGGGATCTTCACTGTACTGGAGTCGCAGCCTGTCGACCGCCACCAACTCCTTCCAAGCGCTGCGCCGGATGTAGACCGGCTCCAGCAGGGTGGCGGCCGTCAAGCGCGCCTCGGGATCCTCCAGCAACTCCTGCAGGATCTGAATGCTCGGCGCGTGGTCTGGTTCGCGCTCCAGGACCTGGCCCAAATAGTCAAGGGCGCGTTCGCGGTTGGCCAATTCGATGCGCTGGATCTGCGCCAATCGGAAACGCAGATCGATATCTTGGTCTCGAGTCAGGTCCCGTTCCAGCATTCGTTCGAGCAGGTTGACCAGGTCGTCCCAACGACGCAAATCGACGTAGAGCGTGTGCAGCGCGGTCACCGCAGCTGCGTCGCCCGGCAACAACGTCCAGACCCGCTCCCAGGCTGCGATCGCCTCGTCCTTCCTTGCCAGGCGAACCGCCAGGGTGCCTGCCTCGCGCCGCAAGACCACTTCAGACTTGGGCGTGACGGCCAAATCTGCCCGCCGCAAGATGACTTCGTACAGCGAAGCCAGATTCTCCTGTTGGCGGTAGATTCGTTCCAGCGCCGAGAGAGCCGCTTCGTCATCCGGGCGACGCTCAGCGATGCGGCTAAAGTAGTCGATGGCCAGAGGCAGGTCACCCAGGCCCAGCGCGTGCTCGGCGATGGCCCGCTGCAGACGCAGGCGCGTCTCCTCAGCCAAAATGTCGGGCTCCACCGCGCGATAGAGACCAATGATCTCGACTACCTTTTCGGCCCCCGGCGCCAACGCAAGCCGCTCGTAATTGTCGAGGAACCGGCCCAGGTCGGGATCCGATGTCCCATCGCGAATTGCCGCGGCCCACGTGTGCAGGGCGGCTTGTCTATCGCCCAGCTTGCTCTCCTCAATCTCAGCCAGGCGGGCCCGATAGCCGGCCCGGGCCCGCGCGTCCTCGGCCAGATCGATGAAGACCCGCAGGACGCGGGCCAACCGCGCTCCGTCGCCCGCGGCGCGATAGATGGGCTCCAGGGTCTCGGCCGCGGCGAAGCGCAGAGCCATGTCGGAGTCGTCCAGCAAGCGCTCCATCTCGGCCAACGCGTCGGCTTCGCCGGGAGCCAGCCTGAGAATCTCCCGCCAACGTTCCAGGGCCTCGGTGCGCCGGGCCAGAGGCCCCTGCAAGAGCCCCGCGATGGAACGCAACAGATCGATGCGATCCCGGTCGGCAACCGCCAGCAAGAGCAGCCGCTCCAGAATCTCGAGGTGCTCCGCGGCCGCCCCCTTGCTGTGATAGAGGCGAGCCAGAGTCTTCAGCGCCTCCACGTCGTCGGGTGTGTCGTCGAGCACCGGGCGGATGGTGGCAATGGCCTCGTCCACATCGTGGAGCTCGACTTCCAGAATGGCGGCCTTGCGGTGTCGCAACTGGTTCCGCGCCACCGCGTCGACCATGCCCGCCCGGCGGCGCAAGAGCTCGACCCGCTCGCGCGCCTGACCAGACTCCTGGAAGATACGTTCCAGATTTTCAAAGGCCGCGACCGCCGCTTCACCCTCGCTGTCGAGCAGGCTGCGGTAGGTGGCCACGGCCGCCGGGAGATCGCGCAAGGAGTTCTCCTCCAAGCCGGCGATACGCAGACAAAGGGCGGCCTGCTCGCGGTGATCCTCGGCCCACTCACTCCGAGCCCGCAGCACGTAGACCAGGCCCTGAATGTCCGCCGTCTCGAGGTAGAGCGTCTCCAGCGCCGCAGCGGCCGCCGCACCCGTCCGCGCGTTGCCGAGGTCCAAGTCGAGCACGCGCCGCCAGGTTCGAATGGCTGCGCTGCGATCTGCAAGCGGGCCCTGAAAGAGCCGGGCCGCGCGCGACAGTAGGTCGGCAATTCCTGCGATGTCCGCGGGATCGCGCTTGCCTGCAAGATCCTGGTAGAGTGCCTGCAGATCGCTCCAGCATCCCAGAACGCCCGCCAGCCGCTCGGCCTCGTTCAGGGCCGTCTCAGACTGTGGGTCACACGCAAGCACGGCGCGGCGGGTCTCCCAGGCAGCGGCCGGGGCCTGCAGGTGCCTCTCCTGCACCTCGGCCTTGCGCACCAACAACGCGACCGCCGCCTGCCCCTCTTGCCCCTCGCGCTCGATGTCGAGAATCTCCAGCAGGCGTGCCCAGTTTCCCGCCGCCGCAAGCAGTGGTTCCAGCATAATGGCCGCGCGCTGCCGCTGTTCCGGGTCGTCGAGCACCCGTTCGGTGAGCCCGACCGCCCGAGCATGACCGGGCGCCAGTTGCAGGACCTCGGCCAGCAGATCGAGCGCTGCTCCCGCGTCGTTGAAGCGCACCAGCGCAAGTTCGGCGCGGCGCACTTTCAGCTCGGGCAACTCCTCGTGCGGCACCAGCGAAGCCTGGTGGACGAGAAGGTCGTCCAGATCCCGCCAGCGCTCGGCAGCCGCATAGTTCCGTTCCAGCACCCGACAGGCGCGCAGGTCCGTCGGATCCAAACCGAGGATCCGGCGCAGGACCTCGGTCGCATGGTCGCGGTCATAGAGAAGCGCCTCGTCGATCTCGACAGCCTGCCACAACAGGTCTAGCCGTTGCTTTAGGTCGGGCAGGTGCTGCTGGCGCGCCTCGATCAGATCCCGGAGCGCCCCCCAACGCTCACCATCGCGCACCAGCCGCGTCAGGGCGCGATAGGCCCCCATATGCAGCGGATCCAGTGCCAGAACCGCACGCAAGGCCGTTTCGGCCTCGCCCTTGCGATCGGGCTGGCGCTCCTCGACCTCAGCGATGAGCATGAGGATTTCCTGCCGCAGGGATGGCTCCTCGGTACTAGCCAGCACCCGCTGCGCGGCCTCCGCGAGAGTGGGCAACTTGCCCGCGTCTGCCCCGAGCTGGACGAGCCGCTCGCGCACCGACGGATTTCCCGGCTCCATCTCGAACACCCGCAGCACGGCAAGAAAAGCGGCTGCCGCATCGGCCAAAGGGCCTTGATACAGATCGGCCAGCAGCTCCAGATGCACCCGCCGCGCGTCCCGGTCCACGGTTGCCGAAACCAACGCCTCGAGTATCCCCGCCCACTTGTCGAAGCGTTCGGTCAGCTCGTAGTACGGCAGCAGCCGGCCTGCCACCTTGGCAATGTCTTCCCGGCGAATCACGCCAGAGGCGAACAGCCGCTCCAACCCCTCAACCGCCTCGGCCGAGATGGGGTCAGCCTCCAACACCTGCAGGTACGCGTCGGTGGCAGATGCCGGTTGAGCCAGAGAAGTCTCCAGCAGCCGCGCCATGCGCAGGAGAACCGCGGCCCGCTCTGCTTCGGCGCAAGAACCCGCCTGACGGGCGAGCGCCTCGACCAGACCTTTTACGTCCCCCACCGCATCCAGGACGCGCGCCAGCTCACGCAAGAGGCGCATGTTTCCGGGCTCGATGTCGCAGGCCTCACGCAGCATGGCCGCCGCGGCGGTGGGGTCACCCAGACGCTCCTCCTGCATGTGCGCAATACGCAGCAAGAGATCGGCGCGCAAGGCCGGATCTTGCATGCGCGCCTGGCGCCTATGCTGCAAGGCAATCAGATCGGACCAGCGCTCGCTCTTCGTGTAGAGCTTGAGCAAAGCATTCTCGGCGTCGTCGTCGCCCGGCTGAAGGGCCAAGATGCGCTCGGCGAATCGCTCGAGATCATCCGGACGATCCACCCGCTCACCGGCAATGAACAAGCACCGGCGCAGAAGGGAAAGTTGCTCCTCAGGGCCCGGCCTCCCTTCGCCCTCGCTGTTCAGCCGGGCCGCCAGCAGGCCAAGCAACGCCTCCCACTCTTCGGCCGCTTCGCCCATGCGTTCCAGGTCGGCGCGCACGTCGGGATCGGTGGGGGCCAGGCGGTAGGCCCGGGCGCACCACTTGAAGGCTAGGGACTTGGCTTCCAGCTTTCTCTCACAGACGAAGCGCGCCCTCTCGAGGATGGCCAGGCTCTCGCCCACGGACAGGGCAGGCGCCGCCTCGGGACCAAGCAGGATCTCGTAGGTGGCCACCAGGCGGCCCCAGCGCTCAGTCGCCTCGTACAAATCAGCCGCCGCCCGAGCCACCGCCCGGTTTTCTGGATCGGTGGCTAGAATGCCCTCGTAGGCCTTGAGCACGCGCTCGGGCTGGTTGAGCTTGCCTCCAGCGACGTCGGCTACGCGACCGAGCAAGCGAGCGCGCAAGGCCATGTCGGTGGTGCGTTCCGCCACCTGAGAGAGTACGTCGCACAGCTCTTCCCATGCGCCCCGGCTCGAATAGAGAGCCTCCAGAGAATCAAAGTCACCCATCTGGGTGTAGGCATCGCGCAGGGCGCGCAAGACGCGGGGGTTCTCGCTCTGGCTGCGCCGAACCCGCGAAAGCACCTCGACAGCAGCCGCTGGCGCGTTCAACTTCTCAAACAGGATGAGGCCGCCCTTCTCCAAGAGAGCGCACCCCTCGGGCGTCGAATCCCCACCCGCGGACTCGGCCAGCCGCCCGAGGATCTCTGCCAAGGCGGGCCAGCGCTTCTCGCGTTCGTAGAGGACCGACAACGCCACGGCCGCGGCGCGATTCTGCGGGGCGAGCTGCAGCACCTCGTTCCACAAACCGATGGCCTGGCGCAGATCGGCCAGGCGATCGGCAGCCAACGTCGCCATCTCGGCCAGCCGTGCTTGCCGGGCACCCGCGTCCAACAGGGGCAGCTCGCGACGCATGAAATCCAACAGCGCACGCCAGGAGCGGGCGCGCGTATAGATCTCGCGCAAAGTGGCCCGCGCCTTCTCGTCGGTCGGCACCAGCTCGAGCACCTTCTCTAGCGCCGCCAAGGCGTTGTGGTGGTTGTTGAACTTGTCCATCCACAACTGCGCCACACGGTGGTAGAGGGCCACCTTCTCGGCAGGTTGTGAACTCGTCTGCGCCTGGCGCGCCAAGATGTTGGCGAGATCGCCCCACCGCGCCTGCGCCTGGTAGCGCTCGGCCAGCGCCGAGAGCGCTTCGCCATGGTCGGGGCGCAAAGCGAGGATAGCCACGTAGGTGTTGACCACCATCACCTCCAGCTTGAGGTGATCGCGGTAGATGGGGATCATCTCCAGGTAGAGTGCGACTTTCTCGTCCACCGCGTTGGGCGGCAGCGATTCGCAGCTCTCCTTCAACAACTCGAGCAGCGCGTTCCACTTCTCGGTCTTGGTGTAAAGACGGCGCAGGGCGGTCACCGCCTCCGGCAACCCAGGCTTGAGGCGCCGGAGTGCCTTCCAGGTGTCGACGGCCTTTTCCAGCAACTGCGGCCGTCGCTCGGCCAGCTCGGCCATCTCAATGCCGTAGCGCACGCGGGCTTCGGGGTCGGGTTCGGCCTTCTGGGCCTGGCCCAAGAGCGCGAACAGCTGGGGGATCTCGTCGCGCGACAGGTGATATTCGCGGTAGAAGTCGAGCACCGGCGCAACCGCGGGCATGGTTTTGCGAGCCCGACGGAAGCACGCCTCGGCCTGGGCGACCTGGCCCAGGCGCTTCCAGTACAGCTCGCCCAGAGCGATCAGGATAGGTCCCTCGCCGACCCCGCGTTTGGCCGCGCGCAAAGCCGTCTCATAGACAGTCACCAGCTCGGCCCAAGCCTCGCGTGCGGTCAGAATGCGTACCACACCGTGGAGCGCGCGCTCGTGGCCGGGAAAGGCGGCCAGAGCCTCGCGGTAGTGGTCCAGGGCCTGGTCAGTGCGGTCGTCCTGCTCGGCCAAACGCGCGGCGGCCGCTCGGGCCGCGGCAAGGTCCTGGGGGCTGCCCGCGGCCACAATGCGCCGCTGGAGGTGTTGGGCCAACTCCTCCCTGCGGCCGGCCCTGCGGAGCAGACGTTCTAGCAACACGTCAGCGCGGCGTTGGTGGGCGTCGAGGGCGAAGCTCCGACGCAAGAATGATTCGCCCTCATCGGTCACCGGGCGGTAGCGCAGATACAACTCGCCGGCCGCGGCCAGCAAAGGAGCCCCGGCGGGGTTGTCGCCCGCCTCGTCCGCCTGCCGCACCAGTGCGTCTGCCCGCTCCTGCCAGCCGCCCTTCTCCTCTTCCAGGACCCGCTTGAACTCGACGGCCGTCGGGTGGTTGGGCGCGATCTCCAACGCCTCGTTCACGCAGGCGTAGGCCGGTTTCCACTGACACATCTCCCGGTGGAGCAAGCGTGCCTTCTCAACAAACAAAGTCGCGCGGCGAATCGGGTCCTGCCCCCAAACCAATTCTAGGTCGAGCAGGCGTAGGCAAGGCTCTACGTTCTCCCGGTCAGTATGCCAGGCCCGTTCGGCAGCCAGCGCGACCTGAACAGCATCGCGCTCGGATGCCGTCACGTCGCCCGGTTGTAGTCTGGCGAGCAGAGCAAGTGCCTGGCCATCTTCTGGATCCGATCTCAGTGTCGCAAGTGCGGTCGAAAGGTGGTTGTTCATGGTTGCGATCCAAGCCCCCGCGCCCGGAATGAGCCACTGGTTGGGCGGACGGCTGACTATACCTCTTTCGGCTCGCTCGAAATCGGAATCCCGTGCCTCCCCGACGCGTTTTGCCGCAAGCAAGCAGGGCCGGTTTCCCGGCTGCGCGTTCGCGATTCCCCCAGCCCCCCTCTCTGTGTATGCTGTCGCCTGCTTTCCCCCCAACGGAGGTCCCCATCATGAAACCAGGGATGCATGGCAGGTCTGCTTTTTCCGCGGCCGTCTTTGGCGCGCTGCTTCTACTACCAAGCTGCGAAAAAAGGGCCGAAGGGCCCAAGCCCTGTTGTGATCAGCCCGACATTCCCGCGGGCGTCGCAAAGTTCAAGATCGTGGCCGATGATGTATCCGGCCCCGGAGACGGCCTGAAAGTCATGATCCGCGCGGGGCTAACCCAACCTATCAAGCGCGATCAGGTCTATGGCCCGCTCAAGGTGCTCTACGCCTATGCCATGAAGCGCACGCCCCTTGAACCCATCCACGTCGAAGCCTGGCTGTACGGCAACGAGAGCAACGCCCAGGCAGGGGGCGAGGCGACGGTGCTCGCCAAGGTCATCCGCGAACAGAAAGACCAAGCGCCCCGGTGTGAGAACATGGTCAAGTATGACTTCCCCGAGCAGGTGGAGCGCGCCTACATCTGGAGCACCCGCGGCGAGCAGGAGCTGCAGGAGGATCTCAATGACACCTGTCACATCGGCGAGAAAAAGAAGGTGGCTCGCTACGACGAGAAGTTCACCCACAAGACCACCTACATGCTCGACCCAGCCCGTGCGGGGGTCGAGATCACCTATCCGTATCTGGAGATGGGCAAGGACGAGTACGTGGCCGAGCTGAGGCTGAACTCAGCGCTCGGCACCTGGGCCGAGTTCATGACCAGCCTGTTCAGCAAAGTCGACGGGTTGAAGGAAATGGCATTCAACGGCGTCCACAAGGACGAACCGGCGATCAAGATCCGCGTGACCCGGGAAGAGTTTGACAACATTCTCGCCCGCCTGCAGGAACAGATCGCTTCCCACGCCGCCTTCACCTTCCAGGTCATCGGTATGGGCAAGAAGACCAGCGAGGCGGCCGAGAAAGAGCAGGAGAAGTTCAAGAGCAAGAGCTACAAGGCCGCGCTCGACAAGCTACCCAAGGACCAGGTGTTCATCTCGCCCAAGCTGAAATGGGTGAAGTAGCCTGGCAGCCGGCTTCGGCGGCCGGAACCGGGCCCGGAGCCGGCAGCCGGCTCCGATCAGGGGCGACCGGGCCCGCCGCCACTGCGGCCCCGAAGATCACGCCCACGCCAGTGCTCGTCGACGCCCGAGTGGTTCCAGACGCTGGCGATACCGCGATCACAGTGGGGTGTGGTGTCGGCCTACTTGCCCGTGGTGAACGTCCAGGTCATCATGTTAGCCGTGCTGCCCGACAAGTCCTTGATGCCACTGACCCGCACGATATAGGTGGTGAGGGTCGCCAGCGGGGCGGCCGGGAGGAACGTGATCGTGGATGCCTTCGCGTCGTACGATAGTGCTCCGGTCACATTGGTAACTCCAGTCGAAACCGCGAAGTTCGCAGCCGTCACGGTGGTAGGGTCGAGCGTCTCACTATAGGTGACGACCACGCTGGCGTTGGTGGCCACCCCCGTCGACAACGAGGCCGGGTTACTGGAGACAACCGTCGGCACGGTGAGATCGGATGTGGTCGCGAGCGTGAAAAGGACCCAGACGTCGTCCGAGAGGCGCTGCGGCCAAACCGGATCGTTGGACACGATTCCCGTGGCGCCCCCAACCAGCGTCAGTTGGTACTGTGCCACGGCCGGGTTGTAGTTCGCCCCGGTTGGGGTGATCACGAGCGCATTCAGAGACGGGTCGTAAGTGTACTTGAACGCAACCGAGTTGCCGCTGAGGGCCTCATTCAACATCACGGTATCGCTTGAGATCGACGAGGCCAGCACGCCGGCACTAAACTGCACGAGCAGCGATGCGGATTTCGGATACGCGGATTCGCCGTCCTTGGGCGTCGTGCTGACCGACAAGTTCACCCAAACCATGGTGCTGCCGCTAGCGACGCACCCCTCCGGGCTGGTAACCGTCACGGTGTACTTGGTCGACAGTGTCGGGTTCGCGGTTGGCTGAGCCGTCGTCAAACTCGACAGGGCACAGGTTGGCCGGTCGCAGGTCCAGGCGTAGGTGTAGCCAGGCAGGGCCGGCGTGCCGAGGGAAACCGGCGCCGTGGGATCGACCGAGACATCAGGGCCGGAGACGGCTGTCACGTCCACGACCGTTACGGTGACCGAGTCAGTCGCGACCGCGCCCAGCGAATCGTGGGCCGTCACGGTGAATGTCGTCGTGGCAGAGGGCACGACGTCCGTTTGCGCCGAAGTAGGGGCGGTGATGCAGTTCCGACACGAGGGGGTCGCCGACCAAGCGTAGGCGTAGGGTCGCGTGCCACCTTGGGCCGACGATCCAATCGTGGCCGACGAGCCGTCGCAGATGGTCTGGTCGGGGCCCGCATTGACCGTGAGAGGAGTGCTGGCGACGTCGGCCGGCCGAGCCGTATCCACGATCTCGACATCCCCCTTGGGAGTGTTCTTGTCGCTGCCAGCGCCTTCGCCCGGGCCGTCAGGCACAGAGACAGGTCGGTCGTTGACGAGCGCGACGTCCACGACAACCAAGCTGTCTGGTTGGCTGGCTCTGCCATCGACGGCCGGCATGTTTGCATCAGGGGATGCCAGCAAGGCGTCGCCGGTCTGGCCAGCCGTGCCTCCCCCGCCATCCTTCCCCGCAGCCCCACCGAAGCCGCCAGCCGCATCGAGGCCAGGGGCCGGCGCGGCCGTATCATCGCCGACCTCGGCAGGTCGCGCATCAACCAAAACGGCCGACCCGCTGTCTTTCTGGTTGCCAGCCCCGTCCGAGTAACTGACCGATTCACCTGGCCCGGTTCCGTCATGCGTGGCCGCCTCACGCCCGCCATCGTGGGACACTGATGGGGCGTTTGTCAGGCTGCTGCACCCTCCCACGAGAACGACAACCACCAGCCGCCGTCCCGCGGCCCCCAACCCTGGAAATCGCCTTGTCTTCATGATTCGTTGATAGTAGTCAGGAGTACAGGTCCAGTCAAACGAGATCCCGGGGTGCGTCCTCGTCCAACAGTCCCATGAACTCGGGACGAGTCGCAAACATTGCAAACGCACGCCGGTCGCGCCAGTCTGCAGGCCGTCCACGATGTCCATTCTCTCTCTCGCTAGTGCCTCCGCTTTTACCTTGGCCCGACTGGCCAAACGGCTGGCCAAAATTCAGACTGCCAACCCGCAGGTATCAGCCCTTGCCGCCGAGTTCGTCCATTTCGTGGAGCTGACCTCGCCCCTGCCCGAGGCTGAACAAGGCGTGTTGGCACGCGTGCTCCGCTACGGCCCGCGCGCGCCGAGAAGCGAGCTTGACGGCCAGCGTCTGCTCGTCGTTCCCCGCATTGGTACCATTTCGCCCTGGTCGTCCAAGGCCACTGATGTGGCCCACAATTGCGGCCTGGAGCGCGTCCGCCGCATCGAGCGAGGCATCTGGTACACCATCGCGGGTCCGGTGCACGACGAGCCGACGCTGCGAGCTGCCCTGCACGACCGTATGACCGAATCCGTGCTGGCGAGCGAGACTGACGCCGAGCGCCTGTTCGTCCACGCCCAGCCGAGGCCGCTGCAGGCCATCGACGTGTTGGGCGGTGGCCGCGGTGCCATCCAAGCAGCCAATCTGACCCTGGGCCTCGCTCTGGCACCCGACGAGATCGACTACCTGGTGGAAAGCTTCCGCACTCTCGGGCGCAACCCGACTGATGTCGAGTTGATGATGTTCGCCCAGGCCAACAGCGAGCACTGCCGCCACAAGATTTTCAACGCCGACCTCATCCTCGACGGCAAGAAGCAGCCTCGGTCGCTCTTCCAGATGATCCGGCGCAGCACCGAAGCCAGCCCCACCGGTGTGCTATCCGCGTACAAAGACAATGCCGCCGTGGTCGAAGGCCTTGAAGCGGACCGCTTCTTCCCTGACCCGGACACGAATGTCTACGCCTTCCATCGCGAGCCAGTCGGCATTCTGATGAAGGTCGAGACGCACAACCACCCGACTGCGATCTCGCCTCACCCCGGCGCGTCCACTGGCTCGGGTGGCGAGATTCGTGACGAGGGTGCGGTGGGCCGCGGGTCCAAGCCCAAAGCCGGGCTCACCGGATTCGTGGTCTCGAACCTGCGCTTGCCGGGGGCCGTGCAACCCTGGGAGAAAGACTTCGGCAAGCCGGGCCGCATTGCCTCCGCGCTCGATATCATGCTGGAGGGGCCTATCGGGGGCGCGGCCTTCAACAACGAATACGGCCGCCCCAATCTGGCCGGCTGTTTCCGCACTTTCGAAATGGAAGTGCACGGTCCTGCCGGTCCCGAGGTGCGCGGCTACCATAAGCCCATCATGATTGCGGGCGGCTTCGGCAACATCCGCTTGCCGCACGTGAAGAAGGCCGAAGTGCCGCCGGGTGCGGCGCTCGTCGTCTTGGGCGGGCCGGCCATGCTCATCGGCCTGGGCGGCGGCGCGGCCTCATCCATGGCCTCGGGCGCTTCCGAGGAAGACCTCGACTTCGCGTCGGTTCAACGCGACAACCCCGAGATGGAGCGCCGCTGCCAAGAGGTCATCGATCGCTGCTGGGCGCTGGGCGAAGCCAACCCGATCTACTCGATCCACGACGTGGGCGCGGGCGGTCTGTCCAACGCGCTGCCCGAGCTGGTGCACGATAGCGGCCGCGGCGCCGTATTCGAGTTGCGCAAGATCCCCAACGACGAGCCGGGCATGTCGCCCAAGGAGATCTGGTGCAACGAGGCGCAGGAACGCTACGTGCTGGCGGTCGCGACCGAAGAACTTGGCCGTTTCGCCGACCTTTGCAGTCGCGAGCGTTGCCCCTTCGCTGTCCTCGGCCAAGCGACAGCCGACGGCCGGCTGGTGGTGACCGATTCCCACTTCGGCAACCAGCCCATCGACATGCCGCTCGCCCTCCTGCTCGGAAAGCCGCCCAAGATGTTGCGTCGGGCCGAGACTGTCCGCGCAGCAAGAACACCCTTCCCCACCGCCGACCTCGATCTGCACGAGGCGATCCCGCGCGTGCTGCGACTGCCCGCGGTGGCCGACAAGACCTTCCTCATCACCATCGGCGACCGCACGGTGACCGGGCTGGTGTGCCGCGATCAGATGGTGGGTCCGTGGCAGGTGCCGGTGGCGGACGCAGCGGTGACCACCACCAGCTACAACGGCTACACCGGCGAAGCCATGGCCATGGGCGAGCGCACCCCGCTGGCGTTGCTGAATGCGGCCGCCTCCGCGCGCATGGCCGTGGGCGAAGCGTTGACCAACATCGCCAGTGCGCCCATCGCGCAGATCGGCGACATCAAACTGTCGGCCAATTGGATGGCCGCGGCCGGGTATCCCGGCGAGGATGCGCGGCTCTACGAGGCCGTGCGGGCCGTGGGTTCCGAGCTGGCCCCGGCCCTTGGCATCGCCATTCCCGTCGGCAAGGACTCGATGTCGATGAGTACTGTCTGGCACGAAGGCGGCCAGGAGAAACGGGTCACCGCTCCTTTGTCGCTCATGGTGAGTGCCTTTTCCCCGGTGACCGACGTACGCCGGGCCTTGACCCCGCAATTGCGCCTGGACCAGGGCGACACCGAGTTGCTCCTCGTGGATCTCGGCATGGGTCGTTATCGCCTGGGTGGCTCGGCGCTGGCGCAGGTCTACGGCCAGCTTGGCGACGAAGCGCCCGATCTCGATGATCCGGCCGCCCTGAAGACGTTCTTCGCCGCCATCCAGCAACTGAACAGCCAGGGCCTCCTCTTGGCGTATCACGACCGCTCTGACGGTGGCCTCTTCGTCACCCTGATAGAAATGGCCTTCGCGGGCGGGTGCGGCCTGGATATCGATCTGGCGGGGCTAGCCTGCGCGAGCCCGGCTTTGCTCTTCTCTGAAGAACTAGGCGCCGTGATTCAGGTGCGCAAGCCGGACGCGGCCGCGGTACGTGCGGCCTTCGCAGGTTCGGCCGGGCACATCCACACCCTCGGGCGCCCGCTTGCGAGCCAGAGCATGGTCTTCCGCCGCGGCGATCAGACTCTGGTCGAGGACACCCGCACCAACCTGCGTCGGGTGTGGTCCGAGACCACCTTTGCCATGCAGGCCTTGCGTGACGATCCGAGCTGCGCCCGCGAGGAGCATGAGGCCCGCTGCGACGAGACGGATCCGGGTATTTCGCTTCGCTTGACGTTCGACCCAAATCAAGATCTGACAGCACCCTTTGTCAGTCGGAGCGCCCGGCCACGTGTGGCCATCCTGCGTGAGCAGGGTGTGAACGGCCAGGTCGAAATGGCCGCGGCTTTTCACCGTGCGGGCTTCGAAGCGGTGGATGTGCACATGAGCGACATCCTGAGCGGTCGCCTCGACTTGGAATCGTTCCGCGGGCTGGCTGCCTGCGGCGGGTTCTCCTACGGCGACGTGCTGGGCGCGGGCGAAGGCTGGGCCAAATCGATTCTGTTTCACGCCCGGGCGCGCGCCGTCTTCGAGCGCTTCTTCTCTCGGCCCGACACCTTCACGCTCGGGGTGTGCAATGGATGCCAGGCGCTTTCCAACCTGAAGGAGATCATCCCGGGCGCGCAAGACTGGCCGCGCTTCGTACGCAATCGCTCGGAGCAATTCGAAGCCCGCCTGGCGCTTCTGCGAATTGAGGAGGGCCCGTCGGTGCTTCTGCGGGGTATGGCCGGCTCGCAGTTGCCCATCGCGGTTGCCCATGGCGAGGGCCGCGCCGAGTTCGAATCCGACACACAGCAGGCCAATCTGGAGAAGACGGGCCTGGTGGCCGCGCGCTTCGTGAACCACTACGGCGCGGTCGCCAGCCGCTACCCGGACAACCCCAACGGCTCGCCCGGTGGCATGACCGCCATAACCAGCGCCGACGGCCGCGTCACTATCCTGATGCCGCACCCCGAGCGCGGGTTTCGGGCGGTTCAGCATTCCTGGCGCCCCAATGACTGGGACGAGGATGGTCCCTGGGTACGGCTATTCCGCAACGCGCGGGTCTTTGTCGGCTAACCAGGGCCTGCCGGGACACTCGGAACCGCCCGGCAGGCCAGGCCGCGGCTGGCTGGTCGCGAGCGCGTGAGCGTGAGCGAGTCCGTGGGCGGTACGCGGGAGGACGGATCGCGATCCGCGGGCCGGACACGCTCACGCGAGCCGCCCGAACAGACCGCGCCACGCCAGCCGCTCACGCTCACGCGCACCCTGGCCGACCTGCGCTGGCGCCAAATTCCCAGACAAGCCGCAGCCGATCTTGATCTATGATGGCGCCTATGCTGGTCGTGATCGCATGGACGTTGTGCGCCGCTGCCGAGGCAGCAACCGGCCCGGTGGCTAAACTGCCCGCGCCGGTCGCCAAGGAAATGGCCACAGCGGTGGTGGAACTCAACAAGGTCTTGGGTCTGGAAAGCTGGCCTGCCCAAGGCTTCGAATCGTGCCTTGACCGCGGCGGTCTGGAAGCCACTGCCAAAGACGTCAGCGCGGAAGACACCAAGAAATGCGCCGACACCGCGCTCGACGCCGGCTTTCCCGAACTGGGCAGATCTTACGTCATCGGCATTCCCATGGCCGGGATTGGCCCGGTCACGGTGTTTGCGATCGGCCTGGCCCAAGCTGAAGGCTGGGGCGCCTATTCCTGCGACACAACCCGCAAGTGCCCGCCGACCAAGTTGAACGGGCCGTCCAAACAGGCCAAGCGACTTGCCGACCGCTACCGCCGCGCCTGCGCCGACAGCGCGACCATCTGGCTTCCTGCTCGCGAGGGCGTTTGCGGGACAGGTCCAAGCCCCGCGCAGGAAACCCCGTAGACAGGCCGTAGCAAGAACCTGTCGAGAAACCCTGGCGCCGTCAGGAGGGCCGATCCTCGCCGCGCCTTCTCTCTACTTGCGTGGCATTATCGCGCCATGAATCGTCTTGCCGCACTTGTCCTGGCCGCAACTGGCGTGTTGTTTTTCCCGGCCCAGCCGGCCCGTGCCTCGAGTGCACTGGAGATACTCGGCTCGCCCACCGGTGCCAACGCGCTCACGGCACGGCTGTTCTCCCGCAACGCAGGGGCGACGTATTTCAACCCAGCGCTCCTGCCCGAAGCGACCCCCAAACTGGAAGCGGGCTTTTTCGGTCTGCTCACACGCGGGAAAATTCACCTCACACCGCGGCCTGACGGTGTGGATGTGCCCCTGTCGATCTACGACACATCGGCAAGCAGCACGCGGCCGCCCATAGCGACCGCCGACTTGCCCAATCCCCGTAGCGACACCGACGAGGACGACCACGTGCTCTATGCCGTCCTGGGCATCGTCCGCCCGCTGGCCGGGAAGTACTTGGTGTTCGGCTTCTACAGTCTTCTGCCGGTCAATGACTTTCTGGACGAAAAGGGGTTCTTCCCGGACGAAAGAGAGCAGTACTTTTCGAACCAGCTTCACTTCGAGCAATTGGGCGACCGCCTGAGCGCGACCAGCTTCGCGTTTGCGCTCGGCAGCCAACTCAACGACTGGCTCGCCGTCGGTGCGGGCATCGACATCGCCGTTGTCACACGTTCCAACATGGCCGTGTACTTGCCCGATGCGGCCCACCAAGAGAATGTCTTGCTCGACCCGGACATCCGCACCAACAGCAAATTCAAGCCCTACCTGGGCGCTGCCTTTCGGCCCTCGCCGAGTGTCGCGGTAGTGGCCACGCTTCACCTAGGTACCAGCAACGATACCAATGGCGAAAACCAGGTGCGCATGTGGAACTACCAGACCCAGTACCCAGCGGGCCTCAACTATGTTCCCCAGATCTACACGCTCTCGCAGGGGAACGAACCGGCCCGCCTGGGGCTAGGTGCCAGTGTGGTCAGCCGGCGTCAGGTTGAAGGTCGCCCGGCATGGGAAGTGGGCCTGGTGGCGGTGGCTGAACGTTGGTCCCAATACCGAGACCGACACGGCGAGGCTCCGCCCGACACCTGGCACAACACGGTAACCATGGTGGCAGGCGGAAACGTCGCTTGGCGCCAGCGCCGACTCTCGTTTGATCTCGGCTATGCCCCTTCACCGGTTCCTGATCAGACGGGCCGCACCAATTACGTGGACAATTCACGCATCGTTTCCAGCGCGAGCATCGAGGCGCCGGTGAGACTGCTGGGCCGCGAGGTGGAGGCTGGCTTTTACCTCTTCGGCTCGGTATTCATCCCGCGTACCGCCAACAAGGACCCCAATGCAACCCATCCCGTGGTCGACGAGTTTCCTGACACGGCCATCGATATCCGCACGGGGTTGCCCGCGACGGGCGCGGCCGGCTTGCAGACCAACAATCCCGGCTATCCAGGCTTCGACAGCCACGGCTTCATGCTGGGGGCTGGGTTCTGCCTGCGTATCGCGCGCTGAACAATCCTAAAGCCCCAAGAACGCGGTTTCTTGGTCGCGCACCCACGCGCAGTCCACTGCGCCGGCGTCTGCGGCATCGGACACCTTGACCATCACGAAGGTGCTGCTGCACGCCGCCGGATCGGTGATCGCGGTGGAGCTTGTATAGAGGTTCTTGATCGTCGGCGGCTCGGAGGCGATGACCGACTGGTCCGACTCGTAGGCCATTCCGCCCTCGACTCGATCCTCGGCCACAGCCACACCGCGAAGCGCGGTCGACTGCCTTTGCACGGACCGGAGCGTCCCCGGGACAAGGCCGCTGAGGGCAATGCTGAGCCCGGGGTAGCCGTCGCCGTCGACGTCGACCAAGCGCGGATCGTTGGGATCGGTGGGTAGGGCGTCGGTGGCAGGGTCACTCAGGGTTGCGCCGAAGACCTCTACCAGGCTGGGCAGCGTAAGCGTCCACCGCCCCGAATCGTCGGGCGCGAAGGTTCCGCTGCGCTGAAGAGGCGACGGGGTCAGCCGCCAAGGATCCAGAACGATGACCTTGGCCGGGTTGTTGGGATCGTCATGCTGAATCCGATCGCAGTAGTGACCGTTGAGGGTTACGTCATTCCCATTCTGGATGACCTGGACCAGGATCACATCGATGGACTTGAGGTGAAACGGGTTCACATAAGCAGGAACCTTGACAGTTTGGGCCCCGATGGTCTCCAGCACCCAAGTGCCTGAAAGATCCGTTGCCGACGCGAACACAGGTTTGCACGTACAGAGCAAAGGCGCGACTCCTCCGTCGCCGACGCACACGTTCGCCGGCCCATCAGCCGCATCCGTGCTAGCAAGCGGAGCCGCATCAGGACTTGCCCCGCCGCTCGCGTCTGCGCCCATCGGCAGAGCCGCATCAGGACCGGAACTGCCCCCGCCGCTCGCATCCGCGCCCATCGGCAGAGCCGCATCAGGACCGGAACTGCCCCCGCTGCCACACCCGGCAAGCATCCCGGCCACAAACGCCGCACGCCCGACCTGGTTCAAGAATCGACGAGCATGAGTCATTGGCGCGCAAGATACCAGATCGCTGTAGGCGAGCCTGCACTATTCACGACAAAGCAGGTCTGGGGAGAAGGGGTCTCTCCCATGAAAGTTGGCACTTTGTGGGCTAGAACAGAAAGAGACCACGCCGATGATTCCTCTTCCGTCCGTGTTCGCCATCAGGCCACGAATAGCCCGTCGCGTGGGGTTCGTCCTGGCTGCGGCAATCTTGGCCCCGAGCACAGCCCATGCAGAAGCGTTCTCCGACGCTGCCGGACGCGGAGCGCTAAGCGCCTTCCTCTTCGCGTTCACGGCGGGGTTCCTCACCTCTCTTACCCCCTGCGTCTACCCGATGATTCCCATCACCATCAGCGTGTTCGGTGGCCGCGGCGGGGTGCCACGCGCCCATGCGGTTGCCCTGGCGACGCTGTACGTGGCGGGAATCGCCATCATGTTCGGCACGCTGGGTACGACCTTCGCGCTGCTCGGCAAGGCGTTCGGCACCTTCCTGGCCAACCCCTGGGTGGTCGTGCCGCTAGCCCTTTTCTTCTTTGCCATGGCGGCCTCTATGTTCGG
>Ga0224520_1000129_pt1 | contig 24507 bp, 28 predicted proteins | sample CFST25metaG_2_FD_180684 | JGI IMG/M metagenome (GOLD analysis project Ga0224520, IMG submission 180684) | Peat soil microbial communities from Stordalen Mire, Sweden - C.F.S.T-25 | ecosystem: Environmental > Terrestrial > Soil > Wetlands > Peat | place: Sweden: Norrbotten County, Stordalen Mire... | reverse complement strand
AAAATTAATTATCAAATAAATACCGAGTTTGGCCATAAATTGATAAATAAATCCCGAATAATACCAAATTAAATATATTAATTAGCATAAAAAAGCTATTATTAATAAAAAATCATCAAATAAATCATTACACCCTATAAATCCACGGAAACCATCATTGTCTATATCATGGTCTCTATCACTATTTTAAACAAAGTCACCAATGTCACAAAGAATCATTAACCCACATAAACCACTTTAGAGACGTTATGATTGATTTTGTGGAGATTACTATAATATATAAATAACCAATAAATGAAAACCCTGCCATGGAACTACAATACGCCTATCCATAGCCTATCATTTGGTTATATTTACGACTACACGGTTGGATTTATTTGATATGTTTAAATAAAGTTCCTTTATTGTTTAAGCTCTTGAAACAATTTCCTTTGCTTTTTCATAGGCTTTTATGGCTTCTTCATGCTTGTTTAATTGATCAAGAGCACGTTCTTTTCCGTTCCAAGCTGCAAAATCCCATGGGTTAAGCTCAATTGCTTTGTCATAGGCTTTTATAGCTTCATCCGATTTGCCTGAATTACCTAGAACAGTTCCTTTCATGTACCAAGTATACGAATCATGCGGGTTAATTTCAATTGCCTTGTCGTATGCTATTACTGCTTCTTCAGGCTTATTCAAACTTTCAAGAGTAAGTCCTTTATCTATCCGAGCATTTTAGTCATGTGGGTTAATTCGAAGCTTTTCATCCTGTTTTTGTAGATCCTTTTCTAAATAATTTCCGCCTGAGTTTGGAGCATCTGCAGATTGTGTTGCACCTGCGATACTCATCAGCATTGAAAACGCTAGCATAGTGATTCCCACAAATGTGACAATGATATACTTTCTACTTGCTGTATCATATCTTACTTTTTTTATTATTCAGCTTCCTGAGTTTAAGAATTTAGATCAAAAGCAGGTCTAGATTCTAAAGCACGTTTTTTAAATTTATTTGTAGAAAACATAGTGAATGTAGGTGAGCAAACATTGAATGTTTTTTATACCTGATGATCAAGATCCGGACTACAATATTTTCCACGATCATCAAAGCCACCGCACTATTTACAAAACATCCGGGCTAGGTGTCCTTTTTTTGAAAAACTGACTCATTTAACAACTCCATAATCGACTTTATAGTGATTTAGTATACATTCTTATTGTCATGGAATCAGAACTCCGCCACGAGCCTGTAATTGGTCCAAGATTGAAGGGCGTAGACCAGCCGATGTAGACCGTAAGAGACCGTAAGAGCTGACATACGATCAAATTAAAATTCATATTTAAGAATCGCAATTTTATTAAATATTATATCAATTATTTTTTACACCTACCACTAATCATATTTATCTGTACATATTACTCAAAGAAGTACAGTCTATTTAACATAAAACTTTCTTCTTTAGGGTCTTACTATGTTATGTATAGGCTGGATTGCATGAGATCCATATATTTTTTGTAGTATTGTTCTTACTATTGTCCGTAAGCTTCTGACGATTTCTTACGGTTGATAAATTATCCTAACATTTTTCCTTCCATGTGATTTTTGACTAAGAAAAACGTTATTAGGAAACAACTTAACTGCTTTGTCCAGTACTTCCTTTTTTGTTTGTCTGATGTGTTGGCCTTCTGACACTTGATATAATTCATCAATCTCATATTTTAGGAAGTGAACTATCTCTTCGGAACTTAGAAATTTACCCCCAGATCTTTCTTGCACGTTGTGTTTTAAATGTTCTACCAGTAAATGAGCTCTTATTTCAGTTTTAGTTGTCAGTATTGGGCCGGATTCTGGAATAGGTTCTTTTTGGACAGATTCGGTGACATTATCAATTCTCTCGGCTAGTAGGGAGAGCTGTTCTGGAATTGTTAATCCACGTTCTTCATTTTCAAAATTTGAATAATCATTGAGTCCAAGTAACGTTTCGGTAGCTGCAAGCCTTTTTAAAATATTCAGCTCAGAAGTAGCAAGGATGTTTTCGATATACATTCTAAAAATAGGTTGGATTTCGGGATCTTTTATTAGCATGAGAAACTGATTAATCTTTTCAGTTTTAGAATACCTTAAGATAGCTTCAGTGCTCATAGGACCACTTCCTTGGCTGTAAGCTTATGGAAGGATCTAGTACTCATATCACAAACGAAACATTTAAAATCTAAGATCGCATAGTTATCACTAGGTAATACATTTTCTAACATATTGTTTTCTCCTTCTATGGGGATAAGGTCTGGGGGGGCAACCCTAGACCTTTTAAATTATCTTTTCTTCAGTTAATTAATGCAGTTTAGATATATATGTAATCTCCTTTTGTTATCTAAGTTATAGAAGCTTAGTCTCGGACTTTTTACTAACGTATTCATATTTTTGTATATTTTATCTGGAAACTGAAGTGGGGTATACAAATGAATCAGAAAAAACCATTAAAAATAACGTTAAGCGGGATACTTCGTTGGATATTTGGATTGTTTTTTATAATAATTGCTTCAGGGATGGTTACAGAACGCGAATATTTTTCAGCAGTATTCATATTTATGGCAGCTTTTGTATCCTTTCCCCCTATTTCAAATGTGCTTGAATCTGAGTTGAATATCTCAATATCTGGCTCAGTGAGATTTCTGTTGGTCATAATCCTTCTTGTAGGGTCAATTGCTGTAGAATTTAATCATTCATCTTCGGCTGTTATTTATGCTCATACTTCTTCAGGCTCTCATAATACTACTCAGGATGACAATGTTAGTTATTGGGAGTGGGAATGGTATGCACCATCTCATATAGGCAATACAAAAGTTCCATCAGGTTATGAATAAAAGCTACTTTGTATCCTAAAAAAATAATGGTGATCAAAAGATAACTACCAATCCAGCTGGTTGAAATTTGATTGCTAATGGGCTTAAGTATGGGCATAATTCAATAACATTCGATAGTTTGCTGGGCTATCAAGATATCGAAGTTTTTAACGGCGGAGAAATTGAAACAAAAATAGTATATCTAGTAAACAAACACCTAACCCATGCTCAAGTGCAATAATGGAACTTGGATTATGGGTCTGAGTATTGCAAAAATTAGTTATTGTGGGAATCAAAGTTCATCATGAATCGGGTAGAGATAATACTGTTGGTGCTGCACATACCAACAGTATCAAATTTTCTTCGGAAAACTTATTGATCTGTTCTGCAAAAAAGTATTGTGTTTAAACATTATAAACTTTTTCATTTGGTTTTTTTGAAATCTGGTTTTTTTCTATACAACCCACAAAATGCACTTGCTCAGCATTCTACAGCACTTTTGAGTCCTTATATTTGTCTATTTTTTGATAACATCATATGTATCATTTGTGGATAAGATCTCTGGGATATGTAGTTAGAAGAGATTAAATCAAGTATTGACTTTGCAACAAACAAAATAAAATATTCTCTATTTATATAAAAGCTAATTTTGATATATTCAAAGAAAAAAATTTAGTTGAAGTATAGAAATGGAGCAAAAAGAATCAATCAAAATAGAGTCTCGTGTAGTGATCCACTTGATTATGGAATTCTTTTTGGTGGTACTTGCTTTAGGTACTATTACAGGCCATGCTTCTGCTAATGATAATGGTTTCGTTAACTATGATTGGAAATTGGCGACGCCAGATCATATCTGATAATTTGATACAGCTCTGCATGGGTTCGAATTTGTAGTAGCGACGTTGTATTTACAAAATTATAGTAATGGTGTGACAGTATCACCTGATCCCGGTAGTTGGATTTTGGTTGCGGATAATGTGACGTATAGTGCTGTTCTGGAATCATACAATAATGCGATAGGCTACTCAAATATGCCAATTCCATATGGTGGTGATGTTGAAACAAAAGTAGTATATCAAGTACCAAGAAACGCAATACTTGGGTACATAAAACATAATGGACCATTTACGTGGGATCCGACATTTATACATATTAGCCATTTATGCTTTAAGCCAATCAGGCAACTCTGATGAATCAATAAGAGCATTTGACAAAGTACTTGAAATTAACCCACAGGATTCAAAAGCTTGGGATGGCAAGGGCGCAGCTCTATATAAATTGAATAAATCCGATGAAGCGATAAAAGCATTTGACAAAGCACTTGAAATTAATCCACGTGATTCATTAGCCTGGGATTGCAAAGGACTTGCTCTAGATCAATTAAATAAATCCGATGAAGCAATAACGGCATATAACAAAGCGATTGAAATCAACCTACAGTATTCATATGCTTGGGATGACAACGGAAACGCTTTAGTAAAATTGGGCAAATCAGATGAAGCACTAAAAGCCTATAACAAAGTGCTTGAAATTAATCCGCAGGATTCGATAGTTTTGAAGGGCAAAGAAATATTATCTAAACAGGATTCCTAAACTTTAGGAAGCTTCAAGACACGGAATCATATATTTTTTTAAATATTCATCATATAAATCATCATAAGCTGTAGATTCACTCATCTTATCTCCATCACTAGAAGTATCAAGTTTGGATCTTATATACCATTCATCGTAGTTTATGATGCCTTCGTTATCTTTTTGCACTGAACGTTTTTGTCTTTTAATGAATTTCTTTTCTTCTGGAGAAGCAGTATCATTTAATATGTCATCTTCAAAACAATGGTCAAAAATAATAAAGGGACTATTATATTGGATTTTTAGTTTGTGATTATTTATTTCCATCATTTTATGGTATAATCCCTGGGGATCATCTTCTACTAGTTTATTGAAAATATCATCTTTTATATCAAAAGACAGTTTCAGTGCTATTCTTTGTAAATTTTTTTTGTCTGCTATTTCTTGAAACGATGTTCGGAATACTTCGTATGATAATCTTAAGGACATTAGTTGCACAAGTTTCCGACCAATGACTTCTTCCTTAATGTCTTCAGCTTGGGGTTCTATATCCTTCAATATCTTCTGAAATAGTTCTCTGGATAGTGAAAATGTTTGAAGATAATCTGATGGATCTGACTGAATATTAGTTTTTAATGAATTGTGTATATGCTTATTCCAGACGCTTAGCAAAAAATTAATGCTTTTGAAAATCGTGTTTGTCAATTTAGCATAAATATCATCTATGTGGCTTTGGATTAACATCTCATCTTCAAAGCCTTTTCCGAATCTGTAAATATCAGATGCTTTATCGAACAATGTTTTAGTATCGTTTTTTATGCACAAATTGAAGAGTGAAGTAGATAATAATAGCTGCACGCGGAAAATCACACCACTAGCTGGGTTTATGTAGTGAAGATGATGTCGGCTTACTATGTCCAAAGATTTTTCGTAACGGTTTAGTTCTACATCTGGAAAGTGGTACCCAATTTTTTCTAAGTGTTTCAGTGTTGTTATACTCCATCTGTTCGATCGAGTTGTTTTTTTACTAGGTGGTCTCAAATCTAGGCAGCCTAGTTTTTGCAAATCGTGCATATGTCGGTTCCCCGTTCCTTGGTCCATTCCATCATATTTTTCCTGCAAACGTCTTCTAATAAATGGTTCTTTGATTAGTCCTTTATGTCTAAGAATTAATTCAATGATTTCAGATTTCACTTCACCCACATTATAATGATAACGTCTTTTCTCAACCATATGATCTAATAATATTGGCATATATTTAAATATATGTGAAAAATTGGTTTTAATTACATATGTATATATAATGAAAATAACTTCTTAGAATGCTTAAATATTGAGTAATTATATCATAAATATGTAATAATATCTTAAAAGAAAATAATATATAGCTATAAAACAGTATTAGTTTAAATAATTTTTAGATTAAGGATGGTTAGATGAATATAAATTTAGGAACACGCCGGCTTCATAAAGGAAGCACTTCTTATTTGCTACCAATTCCCCCACAATGGATTAACAGTGTGGGTGTAGGAAAAGGAGTGGTATTGAACGTCGAAACAAACGAAGACAATAGTCTGAGAATTTTCCCGATTCAAAGGAATGCTCAGAGTCTAGCATAAAAGAAGAATAAGAGCCAAGAAACTAATGGCGTAGTTTCAAGGCGTCAAAATCATCAATTCAATTCAGAAATTGACGATATGTTTACACTTTCAAATATAGTCTTCTTCTGGATAAAAAGTTATTCTTGGCTTTTTATTATTATATTTATATCTAGAGCGTGATTTTAATGAATCAGAAACAAAATAATTTAAATTTAGAGCCTGAAAATTACACAACTACAATCACAAAAATGCAATTCTAGCACATAGATGAATTATTTTTTTATCATTATCAGATGCTAAAAGAGCAATCAATGCATGTAGACCGCTACGATGATCCAATAAGGCACAAATATCTTAGCTTACTAACGCTAAAGGTGCTTGAATTATGGGAATCGATCACTGAATGTGCGGAAGAATATGATTTTTTGAATTTAGAAGGGGAGGCATAAATAATGCTTTTCATTCATTTTTTAGGAATTATTTATTCAGAACTTTATAGAATGGGAATTCGGTATCTTAGGATCGATATTAGCAGGATAAATGGCTTGAAGAGCGGTAGGTGGTGGGGCCATGTCGAATAACGAAATTGAATTTTACAAATATTTTCCCCTTGGGCTAGATCTAGACTCTCCCATAGATGCGGTTTTATTAAAGCAAATCTGTGATTCCTGTAAATTTGGATTTATGGGTTGGCGAGCTGGCAGAAAACACAAAGCTCAGACATTCAAAAGGAGACATCAAACTTGTAGATAATTGTTTTCCCGAACTCATATTTTGTAGAGCATGTGAATCCGGCGTTAAAATATTTACAATACCTTCACCAAAAGCAGGAGCTAGAACATGATAAATTTGCTAATTTCCTGATAAAGGGGCGAGTTTAAATGGCTTCTCATCTGACAATTGGTCAAATCCTAGCAGAAGATCATACAGGATATAATTACGTTAGATTTGAGAATACCGTCTTTGTTGGGGGGATACTTAACGATATCATCTGCCTACAACAACCGAAACAAAATAGATGAGATAAAAAGTCGTCTGGATATCGTGGACGTGATCGGACAAGAAATTAGCTTGCATTGTATTGGAAATGGTGAATATGTTGGTTCAGTTCCACCAGTTGGGAGTACTGGCCGGAGTCTTAAAGTGAATCAGAAGTTGCAGCTATGGAACGATACCAAAAATGGAAAGGGTGGAGATGTTCTTTATTGGATAGGACGTGATTTTAATGATTCAAGGGGTTTTGACTTCCCAAAAGTTCTTGAGATGGCTGCAGAGCTGGCAGGAGTAGAGCTAACAGGACTAACGGAAAAGGAACTTGAAGCCGTAAAAGAAAAAGCCGAGATTCACAACTTATACAGTGAGATTGTGGAGATTTATCACAAGAATCTAACAGAAAGGCCTGAACTCTATGATTATCTTCTGGAAAAATGGTCAATTACCTCAGAGACAGCAGATCTATTAAAAATCGGATACGCTACAAAGAGCAGGGATTTGAAAGTTCTGGACGAAACAACACTGCAAAAATCTGGTTTGGTTTATGTTAATGACGGAAAGATGGGTGATGAAGTATTATAATGGCAGAATCATTTTCCCATACTGGAATAATGGCAAAGCTGTTTACCTAATTGGTAGAGAGACACTGGAAACCCCAGCAAATGAACGTGAAAAAGGAATGAAATACAAAAAACTATTAGTTCATAAAGAAGGGCGCGAGTATGTAAGTCCTTGCGTGCAAAACTCTTATTTTTATGGCGAAGACAGTTTACGGGGCTTTGACGATTGTATAATTACTGAAGGAGTAGCTGATTGTATCGTAATGTTACAAGCGGGTTTTCCGTGTATATCACCTGTTACAGTACAGTTTTCGGGCAAGGACCATCAGAAGTTGCTAAGCCTTACAAAAGGACTCAAGCGAGTTTTTATCTGCAATGATAATGAGTCGAATGAATCAGGTCTTAAAGGTGCTCTAAGTACCGCTAAAGCGCTTGAAAACGAAAAGATTGAAGCTCGGATCATTATATTGCCTAAACCACCTGATATCGATAAAATAGATATTGCCGATTACATGAAGGAGTATGGTTCGGAAGACTTTCAAGGGCTTATGGGTTCAAGTGTAAGATTATGGCAATTCAAATTAGATCAGCAGGTAATAAGCAAGGAAGCTACAATTTTAGAATGGCTCAGAGCGTTTAGGAACTTTATATCAAGTGATTTAGATGGCATGCCCTTTTATGAATGGGAAGTTTTTGTCAATAATGAAGTAGCTAAAAAGTTCCAACTGAAGGCAAAAGATATTAAAATAACAGTTACCGAAATTGCAAAGGAAAAACATCACGAAAACAAGAATGAAGAAAATAATCTGAAAGGGGAAGCACATGAAGGAAAAACAGAAACTGAAGACAGATTAAGTAATTATCCTGAAAATATCAGGGAATCTGCATATAAAATCTTAAAAGAAGGCGATGCATTCAAATTTATTTTAGAGACTTGGAATTTAAGACACGTTGGGGATAAGAATATTGGAGAAAATTTTTTGTGTGCGATTGCATCTACATACATACTCAACACAAGGGGGCTGCATGTTAAACCAAGTGGCTAAAGCGGAAAAGGTAAAAGTGACGCAATTGAAACCGTGCTTAAACTGCTCCCAGAACACAAATATATCAGTGGTAGTATGTCCAGTAAATCATTGTACTACCACCCAAATCTGAAAAGTGCGACAATAATATATTCCGATGACGCCAATTTTACCGATGATACAATAGCAACGTTGAAACAAAGTACTTCCAATTTTCAGATGGCAGTCAAGCATCGGACAGTAGTAAACCAGGAGTATGCTGAATATTCAATACCAGAAAGATGCTCGTTTTGGTTCTCAACAATTGATGGCATACCAGACGAACAACTAGCAAACAGATTCTTAAATGCTGATGTTGATGGAAGCAAAGAACAGGATTTAAGGGTCTATAATTACATTAAGGACAAAGAACTCGATTTGAATTTGCTAATTGATGATGATGTTTTGATTTGTCGCTGTATTTTTGATATCCTTGACAAAGAGTAGTATATAATAATCATACCTTATATTAATGCTATTGAATGGACTGATTATAGAAAACAGACGAAATTTTAAGAAATTTCTAGATATAGTTAGATCTATTACCCTTTTTAAAGTTATGCAGCGACAAAAATTGGGTGGATATTATCTATCAGACATCGACGACTTTTATCGAATATTGAGTATCTACAATGGCACGGCTAAAAACAATGCTATCAATCTGACTGATCAGGAAATAAAGGTTTTGAGATTCATAGAAAAAGAACCTGCAACCATACAAAATTTAATGCGATTCCTGAATGTATCCAGGGAGTGAGTTATGCAAATTCTAAATGGGAAAGATGGTAAGAGCGGTATGCTTGCAAAAGTGCCACACTTGAACAAGATCTATCGCAGTAATACGATTGATGGAAAAGCTGGAGTTAAAGTAACAACAAGAGCAAACGTATATGAGTACAATGGCCCAAAATTAGGATTTGAAATATACGATTCAGTTGCAATGATAAATCATGAAAAGGTAGACGAAGAAAGGACAATATTCATACAAAAGCAATTTGAAGGAAGTGTAATTACTGTAACCATCTGTAACCCTAGGGTAATATCTAAAGGAGTTACACTAAAACCAAATACAGTAGATAGAATTAATAGTAATGTAACCTTAAAAAGGATAAATGTTATACAGGGTAATTGTGATAATACTTTTTTGGCAGGGACACCAGATTTGGAAATGAATCAAGAAAAATTAGTAGTCTCTTGTTTTGAAAATATGGGTTATAGTATTACATCTGATGAAAAATCCGGTCATCTGAATGTGATTAGTGAGTGTAACTCTACAGTTGACGGGGGGGGTTACATATGGTTGCATTGGTTACACTCAAAAAAATGATGAAAGTATATATGAAGCAGTGGGGCTTTTGAAAAGAGCACTAATGAAATATTCAAAAATACATTACAACTATATTGTAGAAGATGTTCCGAGATTTGTTTCAAGTTTTAACGAAAAAACTCCAGAATATGAGCGAACACTTGGATATAAAACGATATTAGATGTAGTTGAAAAACTCCATAAATATGGGCAGCTGTAACATAATAGTCTAGTTATTAGTTTAGGTGGCAGGCTAATCTAAAATGTTAAAAAAATTGATCTTGTAGCTGCAGGGGGGTAGAGAATCCTGCAGCCTGCCGGGAAGTATAATGCAAGGTACCGAATACCTATAAGATGTAACAATATTTGATTCATTATATAGCTTTTGCATATATCCTACATAGAACTATCTTAAACTAATGAGTATAATACTTTAGGCGAGATCTCATCCCAAAATCCAAGTAAATATCCCGTCGAACTTTATTTATAATTAGTAAAAGTGATAAAAACATGTGAAGAATTTCGGGAAACTACCCCAAGTTTTCATTGTGTAGATTCATGGGGAAGTAAATTGGTCGAAAAAACGACGTGACCTGAGCGCACTAGCACGACTTTTATTAAGAGTCCATTGGAATATGATTACCGTTGTAAAAAAAGGGCTTATAGCGCCTGAGAATGGCTCATTTTTTGATTAATCTAGTCAAAACCCCGCCTTAGTGCATAAAAGAACTAAAGAAACATTAAAATTGGGTTGAATAGAGCTTGAAATGAGCTAAATAATTTAAAAGGGGATTATTGCAGCCCCTGATATTCTTATCTTTTTTACCTACACTACTTTCTGCACTTGTGGAATCTGGTAAGTTCCATTTAATGCATTGGGACCTGGTTGATACATTCTTAATATCATGTAAAAATTTCCATCGGGTGTTGGTAATCAATTAGATTCCTTTCCCACCGGCGCATCGTGCTGGATGTAAATATCCAGGGAACCATCTAAGTTGTACATAAGTCCAGTTGTCTGATTGCCGAGAGAGTAGTGATTGACAGGATTAGGTACGAACAATACGATAGTCGCATTGTAAATGCTCAATGACCAGAAGGCATCTACAGGTGGCATATTATTTTTGTCGAAGTGCATTATGTATTTGTTGGCACCGTTCAGTGATTGCTCGTTTGTGCCCGTCTGTGTCTTTGCGTAGATCGCTTCTTCCGGGACATTAGCTTCAAATACGCCATCAGTAACAGCTGCACGTAGCAAATAATTATATCTGTATGTGTCGATGTTGGTATTATACGTCCAACCGTTGATGTAGAACCCGGTAAGGTTCTTCCAAGAGCTTTTAACGAGTTGATCACCGTCTTTGATAGCCCGAGAAAGCTCATCAGCAATAGCTGTATCTAAGTCTGTTCCATAGGGTGTTTCATTCTTACCCAAGCCGATTCTATCGAAGACTGTCATGAGAGCTGCTTCTCCTGCTGGTGGTGGGTTATTCTTCAGTGCAATCCGTAGTTCTTCGAAAAACCGTATGCTATCCTGTGCAGTAGGTGAAGCTACAGCTTCCTTAAATTCGGCAAGTGTCTCATTTTTCGCTGCGACTGCTGGTTTCCCATCCTGGCTTAGTGGTGTTAGAGTAAACTGTTTATGTAACGCCAATACATTGGACAGGTCCGACTTCCCTTTTACCAGGATCCTGCCAATAATCCAGACGGTATTGGTCGGTGATTTAATCACCTGGAGTCCTGTGGGCAGGCTGCTGTTCCAATCAGGCCCAACAATGGTGAAATCGCCTTCTTCTGTACCAGTGGTCCGTTTACCCACGCTGTTGAAGGTATTCGTGTACGCATCAAGCATCTGCTGGACATAGTACCGCTCATTGGTGTCCGGTACATGCAGAACTATAGGCTCCTTCCCCAATTTGAGCCATGCAGTGTTGTAAAGTGTATCTGCGTTAGGTGTAACGACGTCTGTGAAATTGGCAGCGGTAAGGTTTGTTGAGTAGCCAATCTGATTTACGGGGTAGTGTCCCAGGCCTGGTATTGTGACAAAGAGATTTTCCGTCCGTTGAATCATTACTGGAGCAAGATCGTAGATGTAAGCTTGGACGCCGATAGTATACGAATCGTTCTCAAGCGCTTGGTAATCCCCATCCATTTTACTGCTAGCATTGGTTAACGGCATCACTGATAACAGAATAAGAAATGCGCACGCAAAGATGATTAGTGTCATTGTTAACTTACTAAGGTTAGTTTGTAGTTTTTCTGATATACCTATTACCTTCCAATCGTCAATGCGCCAAAATAGATGATGTGAATTTTTTGGCGATAGATGTCTGCAGCCCATAGTCGGTAGGCTTAAATGCACGGGAAGAACTTTAGGCTACAGCTGAATATAATGTATAATTATTTTAATTAAATAATAAAAAATATAGTTTTTGAATAAAATCCTACTTATCATCCATCAATCTTTTTGATCTGTTGCAAGCGAATGGTTGGAAATTGCCAACTGCAACCGCAACCTAACTTTCTCTTTTTTAACCTTTCAAATATTGTTTATATCAACCTTTTATAAAGTTGTATCAACTATGTATCAGGCTTTGTATCAGCATCAAGAGATATGTATCAAGGTGTATCAAGGGTACAACACATTTTCATTAGGAAGAATATCTCCACATTAAACTTTCTAAAATGTATATGCGTAATTCCTATATACAATATATAAGGATGATCCTTGATACAAGCCCATTTAGTGGCAACTGATCCTGATACAAAGGCTGATACAGCCTGATACAAGTCTTTTTCATGGCAATAGATGCCGATACATCAACTATTTTCATCATCAATTGTTCTTTCACGAAAACATTTCTTCATTAAAACGGTCTCCATTTCGCTTTATTTGGATACGGTAACGTAAATACAGAATTCGAGTATGATAGATTTGTATCTAGTATCATTTGGCAAGAGTTAACTTAACGGCAAAGAATATTATAGACTAAGTGTTGAACTTTCTTTATTTATCCTGGAAGAGTAAAGCCTAACTTTGAACACTTTGAAATCAATTATGCTTTTATTCCCTAACTGGCTATCATGAAAAAATGTTATCATTTACCATTACCATCACCCACTAACAACAAACTATAAATACTAATAAATCATATATAGTAGCGTAGTTTCTTGAAAATTGTCTGGCGGGTGGATTGCATAATATGAAAGGTGGTAAAACAAGATTTCAACAGAAATTTACAGAATATATGTTCTTGAATGCTCTCTTAATTGACAAAATCAGGTCCACTACAATAATTATGAGCCTAGTAGGATGTGTAGTAGGTCTACTGCTAAAAACATGCTTTATAAGCTTGTGAACGAAGGTAAAGTAGATAAAATAGAAATTGAAGGCGACGGTTACGGTTGGCAGAAAGTAAAAGGTGATTAAAGTGAGTTTTATTGACAGTTACAAACAAGAAATTAATCCAGAATTCGCGTTACAAATGATGCCGGAATTAAAAGAAGATTATCTCAAACATCATCCGTGTAAATGGGAAGAAGTTAGGATACAGCTTTGGAGCGTCGCAAGTGCATGCATTGAAGATTGTGCCCCGTCAATCGAGAAATATTCCTTATTGTGCACTCCGGTACTATTTGATAATGAAGACGTCCCGGGATATTTAACGTTATGTGACAAAACAATGGAAGAGCAAATAGCTGAGTTTGATCAACAACTCGGTATTACTCATGAAGTGGGTTGCACTATAACGAATACAGACTGGAGTGCAGAAGTAAAAGTTAAGCTTTTGCATGTGACTTCAGAAATTAATTATGGGAATAAATTGTAAACATTTAATTGAAAAATTTACCGATTTACTATAACGTCTAACGTGCTGGTTTTTGATTTGACTAGAGCCATTTCATTAAATTCTATTTTCTCGTTCTTTTCTCCACTTACTATATCGCAAAAACTTCTCAAAATCGCCTTAGAGTTTATATTTAATATGACGAGTCTGAATCTAATAATCGCCACGTTTGAACAAAAATTGGGTAAATCACCAGTTAAGTTGTATGTGCAATGTGTTGATTTGTTTTCTATGTGAAATGCTAGCTAACAATCAAAAGAATTATCCCCGTTAACTTTTTTTAGATATACTTAAAGTGATAAAAATATATAGAAAATATCGTGAAGTCACTTACCGTGCTGCTGAATTTAAATAATGGGGAATTAATTTGGTCTAAAAATGACTTAATCTGGAGCGACTAGTTAGATTTTTATTAAAAGTCCGATGGATATCTCATTACCATAGTTAAAAAACGTCTTAAAACGCCTGAGAATGGTTCATTTTTGATCTGACGTGTATAAACCCCGCTCATATACAGAAAAAAACTAAAGAAACATTAAATACAATACTTACTAATATTAACTATGTAAAATAAAAAACGGTGTTATCATGCCACGTCCTTCGAAACTCACTCCTGAAATACAACAGAAGATTGGTGATGGTGTATCTTTCGGATTGACTTATGCTCTTGCTGCTTCGGCAGCTGGCATAACATACCAAAGTTTAAATTCATGGCTTCAAAGAGGGCAGACAGAGAACTCTGGGAAATATAATCAGTTCTATAAATATATTCAAAAATGCAACGCTGATGTCGCTAAAACACTTTTGGAACGTATAAACGAAGCAGCCAAAGCTGGTGACACGCAAATGTGTACTTGGATACTCGAACGTCGTTTTGCGTCAGACTTTGGTCGGCGTGTGTACAGAAAAACGAATGTTGTTGCAGAAAACCTAAATCAAAATGTCGAGATAAGCGTCACTGACGCAGACAAAATCAGAGAGAAAATTTTAGATAAGCTATCTATTTAAAATTTTTAATCTGTTCGGATCGATTTTTAATAGAATGTTCTTCCCGGTTTAATTTGTTAGGTGGGATAATTGTAGCTGGACTACCAGAATCTCCACCAGGGTTTCTTAGATCCAGGCACTTCTATTGCTTTTTGATTTATTAGTGTCTGCATTTGCATCATATAGTTGTTATGCATATTCTGTAAGGTTTCAAGCTCTTTTTTAAGGGTCTCCTTATGAGCTTGTAAATCTATAATTCTAAAATTCTTCTCTTCGAGTCGAGCTTCGTAGGAATGTAATGTTTCTTTACTTCCAGTTTCTTTGTTTTTAAAATTTTCAAGTTCTTTTTCCAAAGTTTCATTGTGATTTTGTAAATCTTGTATTCTTGATGTTTTCTCTTCAAGCTGTGAATTTAAATTAGTGATGTTGATTACATCTGTCTTACAATTTGTCTTACTTTGATTACATAACATTTCTAAGCCAGCAATTATTGCATCAGTTATATTCTCATACTGCTGATTACACTTGTCATACAACTCAATAGGAATTCTTGCAGTTACTGACTTTTTCAATTGTTGCATGTTGATTACACTTGTATTACATATCATATAGGTTTTTGCTTTGTTTAATTGTTGTTTTATCGATAAGTTTGTTTATAATATAGTCCAACAGTGGTTCTTCAAGAAAATCCTGTGTTGTAATGAATGAAAAGGATCGAGAACTGTCGTTTTCACAGAACTTTCTGTACACTATTATTTATTTCAAATCGAGAACTTTAAACATTATTACCTTTCACTACGTGTTCATACTTTTTATATTTACGTTGAGTGTTTTTGGTAGAAATTTGTACATTCCTATAATTACAGAATCATGAAATTCTCAAGAATATTAGCAATGTTCTTTTAGACAAATAAATATTGGATAACAGATGAAGTATATATAATAATGAAACAATAATCATAAAAACAAGTAGACCGCCATAGTTTTGGTCCAAAAGTTTGAAATATCTTAACTCTAAGATGGTTAGGTTTTGTATGAAAACTCCTGCATCAGTAAAAACGATAAATTCTATTTTTTGTGGTGAAAGAAAAAGATATCTTCCTTACATAGTGATGTTTATTTTAATTCACAGTTGATTAGCGCAGCAAGATTTTACACCCACTCCATAGTCTAGGTAATAAATATCATTGTATTGGTGGTCAAGTGGGTAATGATTGCTGTGCTAATACCACTTATGAAAGTGATATCTGCCGAGATGTCCACCTTAGTATTCAACTATGTTTTATCCAGCTGGCATTGTGCAAATATTCATCCCATTTTACTTTAAAGAAGGATTATAATATGTCAAGAAGCTTTGATTTGAATTTAAAGACTTATTATTAGTTATTTCATTAAAAAAATATTTTATTAATTTAAAAGCTTTTAATAAGTAAGCTTATACACTAATTATAATATGGTATGAATGTCTACGTGTAGGCAAGCATCGGTATCACTAAAACAGTTCTAAAGGTATATGATCTAACTATACTTCATATCTGAGATTTACCAACAAAGAGTAGATCGCAAAATAATTTTCTTAAGAATATTAAATAAAAAAAGTAGATAGAAAGAAGGAGATAAAAAGATGTTAAAACAAATGAAAAAGACACTGGGCATTTTGCTGGTAGTTTGTTTTTTAATGTCCGTAACTGTTGCAGCAGCAAGTGCAGAATCTGTTTTGGTTAAGGAAAAGAAAAACGTCACTACGTTCATGAAAGATGCAAAAACTAAATTCGTCAAGCACCATCACCACAAAAACATGAATATGAATGGCGGGAAGGGAAAAGATAAGACTATGAAAACAGAAATTGGCAAAAATTCACCTATAAAAACCGAAAACGGCAAAGATAAGATTACGAAAACCGAAACAGGCAAAAATATACCTATTAAAACTGAAACAGGTAAAGATAATATTGTAAAACCCTAATCAGATAAAGATGTGACTATGAATAGTTGAAACAGCAAAGATTTGATAGATAGAATGGATATCTGAAGCTTAAATACTGCTTAAAAAAAACTAACAAAAATCTCTAAAATGTTTTTAGTCATATTCGGTGATATTCACATAAATGACTTACGAAACATATTTCCTTATGCTGCTAGTGATATCACCAAGTACAACGATAAATTATTCGTAAAGCAATAAAAAAATCATTTAAAGATAGTTTCGAAAAATCTCAATTTTTGGCTAGGTGTTTATAAGGTATATAGATGTAATTTTTTGAAATCGGATTTATCGAAATTAGTCATATTTGGACAATATAAAGAAAGTAAAATGAATGTTGAAACAATTATCTAGTAGAACGAAAAAAGTACTGACGATTTTGTTGGTAGCTCTTTTTGCTGTATTAGTGACAGCAGTGGCTGCGAGCGCCGCAGACCACGGAGACCGCAACGGCAGGCATGGCGGGGACACGGTGGTCATGGTGGCCATGGCGCGGGCACAGTGGGCATCATTTCCACAATTTGCATGAACACAGGTACCATGGTACTCATGATCACTACTATGGTGGGGTGTACTACGGGGACTATGAATGGGTATATAATCCTGATACTCTAGTGTGGGACTGGATCTACATGCCTGGCATTGTAGCAGAACAACAAGTCTTTGAACAACCAATTGTAGAAGTACCTGCTGTAGTAGAACAACCTGTTGAAGTGGTCACGACCCCGGAAGTTGTTGACTATGGGTATGATTACGGGGATTACTATGGTCATGGCGGACACGGTGAACACGATAAACATGGTGGATAAGCTTAATCATAACATAAATTAATTTATTTTTTTTATTTTTTTTAGAAATGCGCATAGAAGTTTGATACATCACTGATCCAAAATGGTTAATATACAATCCGATTATTAAAAATGCTAAATTGGATAAAAAAAGTGATTCTGAAGCTCATTCAAAACACTGATGAATTTATCGCTATGGAACTCTTAGAACATCTAGAGCTCCTGGAATACTTGGAACTAATTAACCTAACCATTGTAAATAGAAAAATAAGGAAGTAATAATTATATAGATCTGTCAGTGTCTCGAAGGTTCTGTAAAATATGGTTGATTATGTATCTTTTTCTTCAATGGAAAACAGAAATTGCTCAGTCTATTAGCAGAATGGGTTAAACAGTTAGGGAAAAATAAGCTTAAAAGTTATCGGATTGATGATCTCACTAATTGCACAAACAATATTTTATTGTTGTTAATTTCATGTTGATAGGTGTAATCTCCATGCATAATTTAAAAGGGTTGGTCACCTAATTTTCCAGGGCAATAATGATATTTCTTAAGGTAATAGCTATTGCCCCATTTCTTTTTTAAATAATTATTCAGGATAATTTATTCTATTAATTATATAATCTATTTGGTTGTATTTGATAGTGGAATAAACCGTTATAGATACATGCGCAGGAAGTTTGTGGTTGGGTTTCCTGCACATATTTCAGGGTAAGCATGTAAATCTATAAGTAATAAAATAAAAGCCAAAAGATCCTAGAGTCAATCCGATTTTACAGAACTTTTGGTGCATTGCTGCAGATATATCTTTTTAATATGGTAATTTCATCCTAGTTAGTTGATACAGAACCAAATTTTCATGATAAAGAAAAAGGATCATGTCTTTAGGAACAGAACTAAAGCAATTGTGTAAGAATATAAAACAAGACACAAAAGAACTTTATGAAAAATATAAAAAATTCAAAATTCCTTCTTTACCAATAATCCCCGAAAAGGTAAGTCAATATTCAAAAACATGTTTATCTCTTTTTGTTATTCTTTTTTTAATTTTTAATACAATCAAACTTCATAATATGTTTTGTCCTACATTCTATGTTTTAATATCTAGTTAGCAGTGGAATAGTAATATTCATCCCAAAAAGTTGCTTATTGTGATATCCATGGTGGCATAAGCAGATATGTTTTGTAAGTTTTCTTGTGGATATCACCGAATATCACTAAAAACACTTTAGAGATTTTTGATTAATTTTTAAGCAATGGTATTAGAATGATAGCTTTTAGAGCTTTCATTAATTCACGAAAGCTTTCATGGCTTTTACGGCTTTTGTTAATTTGTGGTGGTGATGTAATTTGTGGTGGTGATGTAACTTGTGGTGGTGGTGGTGCCCGAAGATTTTAGTCTTCACATGTTGAAATATTAAAACAGCCGTTTTCTTGTCCTTAACCACAACGAGTCCTGCGCCTATTCCTGCAGTGGTTTTCTTCTCCTTAACCACACTGGGTACTGCACTTACTGCTGCAGCAGTCACGGACATTAAAAAACAAACTGCTAGCAAAATACCGATTGTCTTTTTCATTTGTTTTATCATCTTTTTATCTCCTTATTTTTTATTTATTGTTTTTATATGTTTATATTATTTCAAAATCCATAAAGGTATTTTTAATGATTTCCAGTCCTAAATTAACTACCTTTAATAAATAGTTACTTTTAAAAATAGGGGGAATTAAATAAAAATAAACTTTAAGAAACAAAGCTATTTGAGCTGTTAATATTATAATAAAACTTATATAAAGTGATTAAAAGTGCTTTTGATTGCTATCAAGTTGTTTTGTTAAAAATTCGAGTAATAATTACTTATATCGGTAGAAAAGAAGAAATGAGCGTCAATTTGAATAAATATAGCCATTTGCGCTTTCATTTTCAAAATAAAGCATTAATAACTTGATTAATACTTTTTATGACATTTATCAAGTGATTTTTCAGCAAGAACGAACAAATTGTGATGAATGCTTTCTATGCCTTCCGAAGTCTGGTATTTTTTCAGCTCCACCATGATTTCAGCCTTTAATTTTTCGCGTATTGATGCCGAAGTGTGAGCCAGAAAATTTTCAAAGGCGCTTGTTTCGATTTATATAGTGATTTCTACACTTATACCGGTGGGATCTACAAGCATGTAGCAGGTACTGTTCCAGGCATCCATTGCGTGGCAATTGTGGGCTACGACGACAATACAGGCTGCTGGATCTGCAAAAATAGTTGGGGCACAGGTTGGGGTGAGCAGGGCTTCTTTCGAATTGCTTACGGTCAGTGTAATATCGAAAGCATGGGCAATTTTGGAGTAAATGGAATCGCAACAATACCAGGGACCATAACAGGAACAGTTTTTGGTAAAAAATCACAAAAACCAATCGAAAATGCAACTGTGAGAGTTGGATACACTTCAATAAATACAGATATTAATGGCAATTACAAACTTCTCGGTTTCATCCCATTATTATCAGTATTGTTGGAAATTACAGCAGACGCTGATGGATATATTGGTAGTACAGAATCTGCAACAGTAAGTACCACTGAAACAATAACAGTGAATTTCTATCTAACGATAGAGCCACCTGAACAGCCAATTTGCCCTTCTAAAAAATATCCAATGTAAAATGTATAGTGGGAAGCAAAAATATACTCCTGTATGGAAATCCCGACGGATATTCATTGAATGCTGATAAAATTGCCAGTCATAGGTCACAATGTGTTAAATATAGAGGATTTCAATAAACCTCTGATTTTGACAGGTTATTTATATCTCATTTATATGCATAGAACAAAATTTAGGGGTTCATCAAAATCCTCTATGAATCAAAAAAGAGACAATAGTACATGCAGTGTAAAATACCTGTCTTTTTCCTGAAGATCAGTAAAGGAAAAAATAACCACATGTTCAATCCTGTAGATAATAAAGAGTACTTGGTAAACCATATTGGATATAGGATACTTGAACAGTGCGATGGTGCACATACGATAGATGAGATCTCAGGCATTATGGAAAGGGATTTTGAAAAAGCTAATACCGAAGCCTTTGCTTATACAGCTACATTTCTCGAAAAAATGCACATAGCTGGAATTATAGCATTGAGAAACAAAAAAATTGATTATAAGAAGAATTTTGCTCCTCCATTGATGGTATTCTGGGATATTACAGGTGAATGCAACCTACGCTGTGCTCACTGTTATCATCTCAATGGACAACTTCATGAAAACGAACTGTCAAATGAGGAAATTAAATGTGTACTCGAGGAAATGTTGGCCTTTGGTGTAGAAAATGTCGCCTTCAGTAGAGGTGAACCATTTTTAAGGAAAAATTTTCTTGAGATCGCCAGTTATACCAGAAGTCTTGGTTTCAAATCTGTAAATATAGCTACTAATGGTACTCTCATTGATCGTGAAATTGCAAGACAATTTAAATTAAAAAATTTTAATGTTCAGGTAAGTATCGATGGTGACGTTGCAGAAATACATGACTCAATAAGAGGTGTGCAGGGCGCATTCAACCAAGCTATATATGGCATAAAGCTACTTCAAGAAGAAGGTAATGATGTATCTGTTTGTACCACAGTTACTAAGCTAAATGTGGATAGGATATCCAACATAAAACAGTTTATCCAAAATCTGGGTATAAAAAATTACCGTGTGCAGGATCTCATGCCTATTGGACGTGGGAAAAAAAACTTAAAAGAACTAAGACTTTCACCAAGAAGACTGAAGGATCTTGTAGAGTATCTCGAAAGTAAGAAAATACCACTTTCTAGCTACAGTTTCACCCTCCAACCTCCTCCAACAGAACCCGTGAATTATTGTAAATCAGGAACTTGTAGCGCTGTAACTTATAGTTGCTCTATAACCCCGGAAGGAAAGGTAGTTCCATGCACTCATTTATGGGGCATGAACGGCGAAAGCTTGCGAAAACACACGTTTCAGTGGATCTGGGAAAACTCGATGATTTTGAATTATTTTAGAGACATTATTTTAAATGATATTAAAGGGGTCTACCTAGACTGTAAATGGCTTTCACTCTGTCACGGAGGGTGTAAAGCTGAAAACTATGCAAATGGAGATATATTTGATTCCAACTTTATTTGTTGGATTGCAGATGAAATGAGGCAGACACTTCTATAAAATATCCGTTGTATGGATACCTATTCCATAATCTAGTTCTTTGATTCCCAAATAAATATATTATGAGTGGAAAATTTGTTGATCATAGGATAGATTCTGAAGTTTGGGTTTATGGATTTACTCTGGAATCAATGCACTAGTGTTATGAAAATTAAATTAAACAACATAATATTTGGATAGTTTCAGCAGTGTATCATAAAGTCCTGTAAATTTTGAATGAAGTTTGGACCCTTTGCCTTTACCACAAAAACAGAGTCCAGAGTCAATGAGTAGGCTTACAAAATTGATTTTTTAATGCATAGTTTTTGTAGCAAAATCTCTGAATTTCCTAAGTTCCATCCAAAATAAAAAATATTGCTGTACTATTTATTATATACGTTTATTCACAGTACTTCTTAAAAATACAATTATTTGTCTTTATTAACATTTATTCATATAATAAAAATAATCTTATAGGACATCGAAAATAAATTCTGTTGTTTCCCAATTAATTCACTACCACTCCGTTATTTCAAAAACAGACGCCCATTCACTATGTTGAACTTCGTCTTCCAAAAAGTTAAAATTAAGGAGTTAATGGCTCTATGGCGTTAGTGGTTATAGCAACAGTAACAGCTGCAGCAACTAGCAAGATCAAAGAACACTTTTCTAGTCGTAAAAACAAAGACCAGAGTAAAAAGATGTAGATTTTCCATACCTTTCCATAATTTTAATTTTGAAGCTTAAGCACTTGAAATGGTGTATATATGTATCGCAAAAAGAGTTTTTCAGGCTAACATTAGTCCTAGTGTCGGCCTTTCTTATGAAAAACAGGCCAATACTGACAACTGAAACTGAAATAAGAGAACATTTGCTTGTGATGCACTTGAAAAACTATGTACAAGAAAAGTTGGGGGGTAAGTTTTTAAGTTCCGAAAAAATATGTGCTGGTGTTAAGAACTTTTATGGAAAAAAACTAACGTCTACCTACGATTTTCCAAATGGTTATACAATTTGCTTATATTAGTTAAATATCTCTATTTAGAAACAAGACTTCCGTATAATATAAATTATAGGACTATTAATAATTATACAGTGTAAATTAACATAAAACAATGGGATAATTAATTAAGATATTTTATATATGCCTATGTTTGCTTAAATATCGCGTGTGAATGATTATTTGGCGGAATAATATTCTCACAGAGTGTCTATCGATGGAAAATATAAAAAATCTATCAAATTAAGCAAAATCTGGAGGGGGAAACAAATATAGTGAACAAAAACGTTCCCGAATAAAAAAGACAATTAATATTTTTATATCTATATTTTTTATAGTAACTTTAACCGCAGTTTCAGCAAGTGCTTCAGCAAGCACATGTTCTCATCAGGTATGTTCTCTTCAGTCGGTCAAAAACTCAAATTCGGTTGATAACAATATTCCTGTAAATTCGAATTCGGTAAATGATGAAAATTTTCCAAAAGTTTATCCGTGATAATTATGTAGAGCTTGACGACATCCGTGTTCCTCGTGTAATACGAGCAGCTAAAATCCGGTTAATTACAGAAACTCTGATAATGGATTTTGATTCTTAACAGTTGGATTTGAACGGTTGGTTCGGCAGCTATAAGGCCGATTTGATTCTACAAAAAATATTTGAAACAAGAATTTTTTTATCATTTTTCAGATTTTTGATTGATTGCAGTTAATTGCTAGTGAAATTACTTGTAAATCTTGTCGATTCCAGAAGATGATAACAAGTCTCTTTTTTCAATATCCATTTTGAAATCATTGGATGTATTAATGCATCGTTTATATCAAAATCCAAGTATTTATGAAGGATCTGGACAAAAAATAACCTCATAAATTCCTAAAATTCCCAAAAATGCATAGATTTTATTACAAAAACTGTGCATCAATTGAAACAATAAATCCTTTTTGTTGTGAAAAAAATGATATTGAGTCATTCAGATTTTACAGATCTGTCGATATACTTATACTATTTTAGTGCAATGTTATAAATAGTGGCATTGCAGTATCAAACATTATAATTTTTTCAGTCCATTAACTTTAAGAGAAGTGATATTCAGCTATATATTTATGGGAGTATGATTTTCGCAGGATTGATGGTGTGAACATAACACAACAAATAATCGACCCTTAAAGAGTGGGAAACTAGGGATGGAAACTAATTTAATCAAGGAAAATATCAATGAAGAAAGAAGAACATTTATGGATGCATTTACAAAAAAAGACACATTTTTTGCAAAGGGTATTGCTTTATGCCTATTGTTAATACACCATTTATTCTATGAAGGCAACGCTGTTCATTCTTTTTATGAAATATCAATATTAGGCCACCAGATTTTTACGGAAATTGGAACATATTCGAAAGTATGTGTGGCTATCTTTGTAATATTAAGCGGTTATGGCCTAAACGAGAGCGTTAGGTTAAATCCTATCAATATACAAAAATTTTATCTAAAACACATTTCGAAAATATATATAAACTATTGGTTTATCTGGATAATATTTGTTCCAATAGGAGTATTATTTTTTAATAGGAATTTCAATTATGTCTATACATCATATGTCAGTCTCAAGTTGTTATTTAATTTACTAGGTTTTCAGCAATATTTTGGTTATTATGGATATAATCCGACATGGTGGTTTATAAGTGCTATCTTAGCACTATATGCAATATTTCCATTTTTACGAACTTTAGTTGTCAAGTACAAACATTATTTTTTATTAATTTCCTTTTTTTTGATGTTTGGAGAACTTTATCTGTCACCGATATTTAATCCTTATGCAGTAATAAAAGATTTGATA
>Ga0224520_1000126_pt1 | contig 24909 bp, 13 predicted proteins | sample CFST25metaG_2_FD_180684 | JGI IMG/M metagenome (GOLD analysis project Ga0224520, IMG submission 180684) | Peat soil microbial communities from Stordalen Mire, Sweden - C.F.S.T-25 | ecosystem: Environmental > Terrestrial > Soil > Wetlands > Peat | place: Sweden: Norrbotten County, Stordalen Mire... | reverse complement strand
AGTATAATCCGGGGTAGGTTCTCGAGATATTTTCTATAAATTTTTATTACTTTCAAATAATATAAAATATGTTATCACAAATAGTCACTTTAATTTTAGGATCGGATTTCACTTATATTCAGTACTATTTAGTTCAAACTAATGCTATTTAGCATATATGTAAAAACTGTATATTGACTCAAATATAGTTATAATTATAAGATTCTCTCAAACCTTCAATTAAACCCTACTCATGGGCTGCAGGCAACGACCCCCTGCAGTTCACAAGATCAACTTTTTTGACATTTTAGATCAATCTGGTCGCCTAAACGAATTAAGTAAAAGAACTATAATTTTGGAATTTGAGCATATAATTGATCAATAGTATCTCTTTGTGGTCATCTAATGCTGCAAATGTTTGTTGCGGATAATGGTGCAAAGGCATTAAATAACCCAAAAATCAGGACTACATAATTTTCTTACAATTAGTTTAAGTTAGTATTATTTATACTATATACAAAAGAGATATATCAAATAAAATAAAGTTATAAAGTACAGGTTTCCCCACCTTCTAGTAGACTTTTCATCGGGCTGTAGGTATCCCCCGCAGCTCATAAGATCTACTTATTTGACATTTTAGATCAGTCGAATTGCCTAAGTTGATGGAAAATTCTTTCTAAGATAGATATTGTTAAATGCCATTTATTATTGCTTATTTTGTCTTTACTCTCAAAGTTAGGCCGGATTTATCAACTTCCAATACCATTTTACCAACTTAATATAGCAATAATTTGTCGGTATTCTATAGCTACTGTATTTTCTCAATTAAAGCCAAAATTGATACTTTTTGTTAGTGAATTTTTGAAATATTGATAGCTTCGCTTATTTTCTCCGCAGTTAACTTTATAATTTTCTAGTGGAAGTTAAGGGCCTTTTTTGGTGAGATTTCAAGCAGAGAACGCTTTTATCTTACTATAGACTTGCAATAAACGAATTATCATTTGTTGAATGATTTAAGCCTTTTTTTAAGTAGGCTGGGTAATCACCAAAGATAAATTAAAAACATACTATAGGGACTAAGATTAAGTCATTTATTGATGATCAGAAAAGACTTCTGGCTGTTATAATTCTTGAGATCATGGCTATATAATTTTTAGGGTTCTGGTGCAAAAATAATATTTCCGCAGTTTGATACTAGAATTTTTACCTTTATGTTTCATTTTTCTCTTGATGATATTGATTAAATTTCCTAATTGTGAAGTTTTTCATTGATTTTGCAACAAAGCCAGATTTTTTGCATCAGAACCATCTCTTCTATCCCATGTGCACATAACATTTCATTGTTTTTCCTCCAAGTTAGAAATGTTGTTTCTTATGTTTATTTTCTAATTTTATTAAGTTGGATATCACATTTTAAACTGTGTGAGTACAGAGAATGAACATTTATAGGGTGACTTAAGATCTATGTTGGAATTAAATAGAGTAGACCAACTAGCTGAAGAGAAAGTTCAACTGATTTGTGTTTGATGAATTTGTGTTTGATGAGATACTTGTAATTTTGCAAGTTCTTTTGTAGAATCTATTTTCGCAACATTATACTTTTTTTGTTTGCCTGAGCTTAGAATTGATCGAAAAACACACAACTAAGAAATGTTGTTATTGTGGAAAACTTCATTATATGCTTTCTTGGAAGTGTGTTATGATTTGTGATTGTGGGAATAATATTTATCGGGATCAAAATAGTTTTATCAATATTATGTTACGTTTCCTATCACAAAATATCTTATGGACGGGCTGTCAACAATTTGTTGATAATCTTTGACAATACAAAATTCCCGATGGATCTCAAATTTGATAACAGATAAAAAAATTACTTGAAGAAAACCCCTTCCTCGTAGGATATTAACCAAACTTGGAGGGGTGGTTCACTTAACGTTCTGCAGATGATTTCATTTCTTTTCGAGAAGAATCATCTCTTCTCCACAACAAGAAAGAGTTCCCCCTCCTACTTTTTCTACGATAATTTCATTGCCGCATATCTCACAGCGGTATTTTTCCCCTTTAGCAGATACACCCATGAGCAATTCATCTCCCTTCGTTGAATTAATTCATTTTAAGCAATTTATAGAGATTTTACTATTTTTCGAATTGACTTGGCTTTAATCTAAAGAATATTTATATAAATTCTATCATTCGGCGGGTTGTTTATGGACTTTATATAATTAAAATTTTGATGGACTTATTTCCTTTAAGTCCGGGCTATGAATGATTTTTTTTTATATGTTCTTATTATTTAGTAGTCAGAAGCATCTATTGCGTCAAAATGTACATCATCCGAATGATTGTGGGTAGGCTCAATAGTTATAATATAATATTCAAATAAGTATATTTAAGTTTATTGGCAAGCCCAATATGAATCATTAGGGTTCTGTAGAAATACCTCCAACAACCAGTTTTAATACTTCTATAAAATTTATCACAAACTTTTGTTATTTTTATTTATCTCATATATTCGATAATCGATGTGTTCTCTTCCTAAGGTCATATATTTTACCTAAAAACAAGCTTTGGCAAAAAAAAAGTCGATTTAGTCATGAAGAAAATAAATGAGTTTGAATTCTTGGTTTTATTAGGATTTCGATAACCCCAAAATCTCGCTATTATGCTTATAAATGTTAACTAAATGATTTGTGAAAATCAAAGGTTTATTGGAATCATTTTATTTTTACAACCTGTTCTAAGGTGAAGTATGGGCAAAAGTTCACTGTACCGAAGGCAGATGCATCTAGTAAAACGTTACTTAATGGTGGTCCAGAGATCATGTCGGCAGGCTTATTCTAGATAATTATAGGATTCGTTTTAGTATTAGTTTTCAGGACGTTGATTGAAACACTCGCTTATAATGTAGTATAGTGTGCAGTGTTAGTTGGTATGAAACCTAAATGTCTTCACATTGCCAAAAAGTCGATTTTTTGAGATATTTTTTCATTTTCTCCTCATTCCATACGCCTTCCATTCTGGATAAATTGGAGGTACGATCTGCAAATTTCAGAACAATCCCACGTATAGAGTGTAAACGTGGAAAATACCAGCCTTTATCGTCGCCCCTTCGTTCGTGAGTTACTTCATGGACTAGATCAGCTACATCGACACCAAATTTATTGAGAATAACTTCATATGTTACATTAGTATCCTCTAATGTATCATGTAATAAAGCCGCTGCTTGTAGTGCAAAGTCATCAGGGTATAATATTCTGACAATTTCATAGACTTGCCAGCAGTGAGACATAAAATAGTCATTCCCAGCATCGTCAAGTTGCTTTGCATGTGCTTTCGTACCAAACAAAAGTGCTTGTTCAACTAAACCACTCATTTTATCACTTTTACATACATGAATTTCAAATTTCACATTATTTTTTTACTTGAATAATGAATTAGAATGCATCAGCAATAATAACTGATTAAATATATTCTATCTTATCAATTTCTTGAAGCTGATTAGATAAGTTTAGAGACGTATTAATATTTTCTGGGATCACCAAAAGTAACCATTAATTCTTCTAACAATTTATTGCAATCAATCCGAAGATCAAGAAAATGATATAAAGTCTTCAAGTTTTCTCCTAATTCTAAGTTCAGTTAAAGAGATAAATTTATTCCTAACGATTCAAAAAATCACTCTAAAGAAGCCCTTCCAGATTTATCCAATATCGAAATCCCTTGAAAATTTTCAAATACTCTATTAATTACTTTCCGGTTAATTTGCTCACTGCAGAAGAAACTGCTCTTCAAAGTTGTAGTCCTGAAGAACCTACCACTATTTTTGTTTCTACTTTTTTGGAATTTAGGAAACAATTTAGAGGATTCTGACTCACCTATTATTTTTTTTCCCATGAGAATCATGTCCAAATTTTTTCTGCTAATTTCCATATTTGACTTTATTTTTTCTTTTCTTATTCATTATTTTTTAATATTAAGAATAGATCCCAATATCTTTCAAACCCTCTTTCTTTTTTAAATGTCATTTAATGATGGAAATTATGACAGAAAACTGTATAATAAGCTAATTAAAAAGGACTTTGCATCTAATTTGACAACTATTTGCATAGATCAAAGCTACAAAATTCATGCTATGGACGTGGTAGAAAATCAAGTTCACTTATTCCTGAATTCTATCCAATAAACTCTCTATCAGCTGTAGTTAAATGTTTGAAAGCAAGGAGTTTTTACAGATTTTTCCAATTTCATTCTGAACTTTGGGAAAAAAGAAATATTTGGATTAGAATCTATGTCTGAGTGGGAAGTTTTATTTGTCCTTTGAGAATGTGACGTCTGACACAATCAAAAACTATATTTAGAAATCACGAAGTAAGTAATAACCAGAGTTTAAATCGTCTTGATTAATGAACTATAACCAAGTAAAACTCGAGGGTTTTAGAGTTTAGATTATCTGAGCAGGCAGCCTGAAGCATACTAATTCTTTGATGTAGGGTTAAAGTACATCTTTTTATTCAAAAGAGTATTTTGATAAATTACTTATTTCAGTGAATAATTGTAGATTTGTACGTTTAAACGTTGTTTCTTGGTTATATGCTCACAGGGTTTTTGCAATCTCTAAATTCATTTCTGCCAATTGAAAGAGGGGTTTTTTCTGCCAATTGACATAGGGGGTGTTTCTGCCAATTGACATAGGGGGTATTTCTACCAATTGACATAGGGGTTTTTTCTGCCAATTGACATGGGGGTGTTTCTGTCAATTGACAAAGGGGATATTTCTACCAATTGAAAGAGGGGTTTTTTCTGCCAATTGACATGGGGGTGTTTCTGCTAATTGACATAGGGGTTTTTTCTGCCAATTGACAAAGGGATTTTTTCTGCCAATTGAAAGAGAGGGTTTTTCTGTCAATTGACATAGGAGGTTTTTCTGTCAATTGACAAAGGGGATATTTCTACCAATTGAAAGAGGGGTTTTTTCTGCCAATTGACATGGGGGTGTTTCTGCCAATTGACATAGGGGGTGTTTCTGCCAATTAACAGGGGGGAGGTATCTGTCAATTGACTAATTCTTATATTAGTAAATTTAAATAAATAATTACTTATATAAATTGACGGATAAATACGCTTCAATCTTAGAACATAAACTTTATTGAGCTTTTAATTCTATAATAAATCTTAAATAACCGGGTTAATACTTATCATGACTATTATAGGTTACTTTAGTAAAGAAATGCTGCTTATTTTCTCTAGTTGATAAGTGGGAGATGGGATTTTTTTAACTTTAGAATATGAGGATGTCCTATATGTGAAACTTCAAACGTTGTTTAAAATTAAGTGTATACACAAAATGAATTTTTGTTGATTAAAGGTGATAAATATATCAATAATTCTACCTGGAATATCAATTTTGCTAATATATTCGTAAATGTCTATAATTCCAATGGCTTTGTTTTATATATTTATGGCAGCTACTCAGCCACCTAGTACAATTGAATATGATAACTGTAAAACCATATCTTTTAAAAGTGGGACCATTTTTTTTATCTGAGGCCTCAGGAAAACTCAAGTACGGGTTATTCCTGGCAACTCAGCTTAAGTAAAGGACTTAGTTTTCTCATGGACAAATATTACTCTCCAGAATTTTCTAGAGAAGATGAAAGGTTTGTTGTTGGTGCTGTAGGTTTTCATTCGTGGGGAATTTAAACAACGACTAAAGGCAGCCAGCAGACAAAAGGAATATGCAAGAGAACCTTAAAAAAAGAAGCATTCAAGGAATGAACCTTTAAATTCCATGTTAAAACAGTCTGAACTATATTCACATTTTTTATGACAGATCCCATACTAAAAAAATTTATTCTTCGATCAATATGAGTTCCAGAACTGCTTTTATGATAATGGACTCGATTAATCATTCAAAATTCGATATTTGATAGACAATTTTGAGTTTTGGGATCAGTGCATTATGTCTCATTAGCAATAACATTTACTGACAAATAATGTATTGGCTATGACATGAAACTTGAATTTTGGTGCCTGGACTTCTTCAACGGAATAAAATTTTGTGTATCAATGTGGGTACAGCGAGGAATATGGTGTTAGCTTAACTACAACAGACGTGAGAGTCATTTGTGTTATAATAAAAAAAGAATACAGCGCGGTATTCAAAAAATGGATATTTTGAGTTGAAAAGATAATAAACAAGATTGGTAATAAAGAGTAGTTCGGAGATGTATTGATAAAATCTGGTAAATTTAAACCTTTCGGCCCATTATCGTTGAGATTTGAAGGTTATTCTCCTACGTACTATTTTTCAGAGAATTCAGATTTACCTTTATTTTTATTTTGTTTGAATTTTTTCCAAATCTTTATCGCGAAAAAAGAATTAAAGGTAAATCTGAACCAGTTATAGATATTACAGAGTATCAATTTTTTAAGTTGGGAGCACCCCTTATTATTTACATGTAAGTAAAAACATTGTGAACAATTACCTCAAAGTTATCACATAAAATCTACTGTTATATACAATTAAATCGAAATGATAGTCAAAATGTTACTTTTTTATAATAGTTAGAATAAAAACTAAGAAGTTTAGAAATTTGCTTAAAAATGTTAACTATTGAGATACTATGTACGGCAATTATGACCCCCCATTTTCACTGGAGAAAGAAGGAATTTCTATTTCAGTGGAAAAAATAGAAGCACAGTGGATATACAAAAGGACACTTGGAACAGATCGGGTAGAAAAACTTATTCTGGAGGAGGGGAAATTAATTATAAATCCAGTAAAGCCCCTTAACACTCCTAAAGAAATTACACAAAATTTGTTGATAGAGTTCGAAAAAATGCTGCTTCTTGCTGCAGGAGCAAGGGAAACTATTTTCCTTACCTTTCCGATTGAAATAGGAATTTTTATCTCAGATAAGGAAAACAAGAACCACCAGCTTCTAGACGTGCTGACTTTGTCGAGGCAGAAGTTTACTCTTTATGGGTCTGTCTCAAATGGATTGGTCTGTAAGTACTGGAAAAGCAAGATATATTCCGTTGCACCTTCTCTGAATCCTCTTCATGAAGGGCTTATGGAATTAACTGTACGAAACACCACTTCTGACTGGGTCTCTATCTCAAAGGTTGTTTTCAGTGCATCTGGGATGAAACTTTACTATGACAGCAATGTATTCATGAAGGCACGCATGGATATCCTTAGCAAAAACATGGCTGAAACAGGTTTCGAACTATATCATATTAATGGGCGTCTGAAAAGTTATCCTCGTAAAAACCAGGATACTTGGAAAGAAGCTCTCGAAGTTTACATTAGGAAACTTGATTTTGTACCCCCAACTTTTGACATGAGGTTGGGACTTTGATGATGAGCATTAATATTTTAAACTTTATTTTATATTCTACCTCCCAGGGTCCAGTTACTCTAGGAAATTTGCTAGAGTTTATATTTATTCTGTCGTTTTCGATCATAATTTCTAGAATCATTATATTTTACTTGCGTCGATACTTTAAAAATAAGGTTAGTAAGGACGTGGGCGAGACTACAACCAAATTTTTATACTATGGTTCACTTCTTATTGTTTTTATCACTGTACTCCCTCTGATAGGGCTTGATCCTTCAGGGCTCTTACTAGCAGGGGGGATCACAGGCATTGTTCTCGGATTTGCAAGTCAGAATATTGTGGGAAATCTGATTTCTGGTGTCTTTTTAATGATAGAAAAACCTATAAAAATCGGAGATCAAGTCGAAATTAATAAGATATCGGGTTATGTTACTGATATCCGCATAATCTCTACCTTTATAAGGACTTTTGATGGGCTTCTTATCCGTATTCCCAACCAACAAGTCTTTACAACAAATATCACAAATACTGTGAGTTACTCGGTCAGAAGGTTCGATTTTACAATGAAAATTCGCTACAGTGACGATGCTGACGCAGCAATCTGGTTCATCCAGGATTTAATTGACAAAGAGCCCTTTGCCCTCAGTAGTCCTCCCCCATCTGTTTATGTAAATGAACTCGGGGAAAATTCGGTAAATCTTGTAGTCAGAATCTGGGCGCCGATTAGTGAGTGGTACGTACTGAAAACCCGTTTTCTTTGGGCCATAAAAAAGGTCCTTGAAGAAAACAACATAGAAGTCCCATTCCCTCAGCGTGAAATTTATCTTCATAATGTCCCGGAAAAGAAGCCGATTCCTGAAAAACAGAATTTGAAGCAAGGGGACAAAATATAGAATATACTATATTAAGCATATATATTAAGCATATTTGACAGTGTAGCGAAAGTTCTGTAAAATATAACTGGTTCGTTATCCTGTTCTTTCACTGCTAAAGTTAAATTAATTACCCACTCTTTAATAGTGCATAGCCGAAATGTTTAAATATTGTACTAGGATCTTTTATTCTCAGAGTTTTAAAAGTAGGTAAATTACTATTATTCTAGCGGTGATTTTTGAAGCTTTCTGTTAGGGTCAATCGACAGGCGGAATCGTTACCTATTTATGAATCTTGCCTCGTAAATCTGTGGATTACTAATACTCAGACCTTATAAGGATATTTTTTTGCTTCTTTCTTTAGTTGTTCTTGCTCACGAATTTCTTTCTATGTAAAATGAAGATGTATCTGCCCTTCTTGATCGATGTAAAAATCCATTCCTACAGATCTGTTTTCGAGTGAATGCATGTTGAGATCCCTTTTTATAATTATAAACGTGTTTCAATCTTTTTTTAGTGGATCATGCTCGTGAATAATATCGTATTATAAAACGAATTTGAGACTGAATTTGATATCCCAGTTAGCATCGAGACCCCTATTATTATCGGACCCATGAAAAAATTAAATCGAAATTGGCTCCATCAACTACGTCGTTATGTACCGATTGCTTTACCTTCATCACCAATTCCGGGACGAAGGGATGAAGGTTCCTATGATCTAATTGTTACGAATATTGTGATATTAGTACTCAGTGGGTATTGGTCTATAAAGCAGCAAGTATGAATTATTTTTTATGATGCTTAACTGTATGCACGTGATTAAAAGCGCAAAATAATCTGTTAAAGAAAGATTGCTAGCAAAAACGGTACTTCTATGCTTTGGCACAAAAAAACTATATTTTTTGGTTTCAGCCGAAATCAGTAATATTTTACTTTAATTTGGTGAAATTATATCTTAAATTTTGTAAAACAACGTATATATTTTTATCAGTATCAAATAAGAAGCAGACCATTTTGCCAGTCAGTGATTACTTTGATAGCAGTTCGTGCTTCCTCGATCTCACCTTTTTTCTGCAGGAAATTGCACTGTTTGCCTATAAGTTCAAGCACGTCATAAGAACTCTGATTCTCTATCGTAATATGATAGAATGACTCCAGGGCGGTTTTGTTTTCAACAAGAATTTTTTCTATAATCTTCAGGGAAACACCAACGCGATCTTGTATTTTAGTTGCATCTTTTATTCCTAATAGTCCTTGGATATACTCATCCGTCTCATCAAAAGGTATCACCCCAGGTGTATCCATAAACATAATCCGTGAGCCTGCATACACTTTCTGAACTCCTTTTGTGTGACCGGATATGGGGGATGTGCTTGTCCTATGCCTACCTGTAACGCTATTGATTATCGAAGATTTGCCCACATTGGGATAGCCAAGGGTGCCAACAAGGATATCACGTCTTTTTATACACGCGAATTCTAAGATCTGATGCCTTAAGATCGTTGTTCCTGACTTGTCTTTACTAGAAACAAAAACTGTTGGTGCAGTTTTTGAAAGGTAGGCTTTAGTTTTCTCAATTTTTTCCCTTGAAACAAGGTCGCATTTATTGATGACTATTATAAACGGTTTGTTTAAGCTGACGATCTCACGTTCGACGTCTCTATTTCGTGTCTCATCAGGAAATCGAGCATCTAAGACCTCTATAAGAACATCAGCTTTTTTTATAACATCTTTTACTAGAGTTTGGTAGCTTGTCATACTGTTGCTATGAAACAGGAAAATATATGAACATTGTAGTTAGATGGGCTCGAGATTACACAGGTTAAATACTAAAGTCTTTAATGGTGTCCTTGTTGTATATTTTAAGTCCTGAAGAAGGATAATGCATTAGATGTTCTTTCTGGTCCTCATTTTTAGGACTATGACCTTGATGGGCATTTGGGAAAAGGGTCTAATATAGGATGATTGTGGTACAAAAAATCTGGCTTTATTGCAAAATCAGTGTAAACATTCACAATTAGGAAAGTTAATCATTCTCATCACCGAGAAAATGGTACACAAAGGTAATAATTCTAGTATCAAACTGCGGAAATATCATTTTTGTACCACAACCTTGTACTTGCTATACTTGTGCCGATTTTCAAGCAGTTGATTCAGCTTGCAGTTTCATGGCAGAGAGGGTATCTTGCTGATTCAAGTGGAGCATACCTTACGCGTAATCCTATAGGTCTTGCTTCTGCACTTGAGAAGATTAAGGAGAATAATGTCGATACGAAAGTGAATGGGGCTGTTTCGCATCTTTATTTTACTAACCCATTACTTTTTAAGAATGCAAATTTTCTATTTGCCACACATTCACCCATTGATGAGAGAATTAAGATACTAAAGGAGATGTGAGCTTTATATGCTTAAAAATGGTATATTTAATGACTCGTGAAAATCAGAGGGTTATCGAAAATCCTCTATATTTATTAAATTTTTTTATTTTTCCTTTCTTGACAAAGGTTTTGCTGATTTTTCTGGTGTCTAGCTAGGTCTATTTTTTTGGGCTTTTACAATGTGATTCAATGCTTTGAATAAGTGTACCTTCATAATCTTGTGTTCTATAAGTTAGGTGATTTAGGTTAGCCAAAATCTATATATATGCGGATTGTTTTTAACCGTGGTAGTGATTCGATGCCATCAGAACAAGTGGAAGAATATCTTAAAACGATTTATGATATAGCGGGCAAAAACGAAGCCGCACGGACTACTGAGATCGCAAAATGCCTTAAAAAATCGCCAGCAAGCGTTACAGAAGCAATTCAGCATATGGCGAAAAAGGGTCTTGTAGTCTATGCGCCTTATAAAGGAGCTACTCTAACAAAGGAAGGGTTGATAATAGCTATTAAAATTAAACGTAAACATAGGCTTCTGGAAGTATTTCTCACTGATACTCTCCATATCGATAAAAAAAAGGCTCACGCTGAAGCATGTAAGATGGAGCACGATATTTCTGATGAGACGGAAAACGCGTTATGTAAGATTCTTAATGCTCCTGCTAGGTGCCCACATGGAAGCCATATTAGTTCCTGTACCATGTTTTTAGGTACGTGTGATGATTGCAACGGAGCTACTAGTTCACGAAAGCGTAGAGCAAATGATGGGAACATTGTTCCGATCACTGACCTTGAACTGTGTGAAAAGGGCCTCATCAAATTCCTCCGGGGAGATAAGAAAATCGTACAGCGGTTATCTGACCTTGGATTAACGTTGAATACAAAAGTCGAACTACTGCGAAAAGCACCAATGAATGGCCCCATAGAAATATGCGTCAGAAGGACTAATCTAGCGATAGCAAGGGAAATAGCCGATAATATTTTTGTAAACGTGTCAAGATAAAATGGAGTATTAATGGCAGAATGTCAAAATTGTGGGCAGTGCGGCTCCGCATCTAAAAAGATGAAAGATTTCAAAAGAGTGGTTGCTCTTGCAGGGAACTCTAATGTGGGTAAAAGTGCCATATTTAATCAATTAACTGGTGTGGATCAGATAATCGGCAACTGGCCGGGGAAGACGGTAGAGCGTGCTGAGGGATTATTGCATTATAAAGGTATGAGGATCAAAATAATCGACCTTCCAGGAATATACTCGTTCTCCACATACTCAATGGAAGAAATCGTATCTAGAGATTTCATCGCTCTTGAAAAGCCGGACATAGTCGTAAATGTCATAGACGCATCGGCACTGGAAAGAAATTTGTTTTTCACACTACAACTGATAGAATTAGGCGTGCCGATGGTCATAGCACTCAACCAGGTGGATCTCATGGAAAAGAAAGGATTATCCATCGATGCTAAAAAACTGGAGGAAATCCTGGGAGTGTCTGTAGTTACCACTGTAGCAATCAAGGGAACCGGCATCGACAACCTGACAGAAATAATCATAGATGCAATCAAAAATAAAAAACTTCCGAACAAAATAAAATATGGTCAAGAAATAGAGCAGCGCTTAGAGAAGCTTATAGCAGCCCTGGGGAATGTAAACACTGGATATCCGTCACGTTGGACGGCTATCAAACTTATCGAGAAAGACGCTGAGATTCGCAGCCTTTTCGAGAAGGTTGACTCGAATGTTCCCATATTAGCTGATTCACTGGCTGAAGAGATTGAGGAGATACACGGTGAGTCATCTGGAATAGTGATCACCGGTGAGCGATATCATGTAGCGGACATGATTGCTCATGAGGTCTTCAGGGATGTCATGCCAGGCGTGAAAAAAAGAACTTTGACAGAAGCTTTGGATAATATCGCCCTGCACCCAGTATTGGGATATGTGACTGCTATCATGGTCATTGGGGGGCTGTTGGTCTGGACGTTTCTCATAGGTACCCGTGTTTCGGACTTTATACAAGATTTTTTAACTGTGGTAGAGAAGTATGAACCGGTCGTTACAGGTCCCATAGAAAGCATCATATGGAATGGGGCTTTCACCGGATTTGTAGCCGGAGTAACTCTCATAATCCCGTATGTGCTACCATTTTACTTAATACTTGCATTTATTGAGGATTCTGGATACTTGACTAGAATATCATTCATGCTCGATCGCGGTATGCATAAGCTAGGATTGCATGGCAAGGCAGTCATTCCACTCATCCTTGGGTATGGGTGCAATGTGCCAGCGGTTTACTCTTGTAGGATAATGGAAACCCCAAAGCAAAAAACACTCCTGGCATACTTGGTCACACTAATACCCTGCACAGCAAGGACTGTCGTTATTTTAGGATTGGTAGCTAAATTCGTAAGTATTTGGTGGGGTCTGGTGCTATATGTATTTGATATATTGCTAATTATCGTAGTAGGTCGCATAGCGTTCAAGGTAATGCCTGGAGAGTCCGTCGGTCTCATCATAGAGATGGCAGATTACCACATCCCCTCTCTCAAAGTTATAATCAAACAGACGTGGGCACGCACCAAATCATTGGTCATGATCGTATTCCCGGCTTACATCATAGGCAGTGCAGTAGTTCAAGCATTATATGCAGTTGGAGCACTAACTCCGATTAATAATGCGTTAATGCCGCTAACGGTCTGGTGGCTTGGATTACCAGCAGTATCTGGTATATTGTTGATATTTGGAATCGTAAGGAAAGAAATGACCCTATTAACACTGGCTGTAATTTTTCATACCACAAACTTTGCCTCGATTATGACTCCGGTTCAATTAATAGTCTTGGCGCTGGTCAGCATGATATACATCCCATGCTTAGCTAATATACTGGCCCTGGCATCGGAGTTCGGGTGGAGAAAAGCTACGGTCTTAACAATAACTGAGATTGGCACAGCAATCATAATAGGTGGTATTGCGTTTAGGCTACTAAGTCTATTTATGTGAGCAGTAAAATCTTGGTTGGAGTTGGTATCTTAAGAAGCGTAAACTCCATGAATCTTTAGCTTAGGGGTTTCACGATTCTTCATATAAATTATTTCAGTATAGAATTTCGATAAACCTCTTATTTTCCTTAGTTGTTTACATATTTTTTATCAGCATATAAATTAATTTAGGGTTTTTTCGAGATCTTCTATAGTTTGTTTCCTTTAGTCGAACTCTGTAGAGTTTATATTTCCGAGGAAGGGGCTTAATTCTAGTAATTCCTTCATCTGTTATCAAATTTGAGATCCATCGGAAATTTTGTATTGTCGAAGATTGTCAACAAATTGTTGATAATATTCGACAATCAAACTTGATGATAGTTATAAGTAACAGTATTTCTAATCAAATAACTTCAGTACTGGAAGAAAGCTCCTTCCTTGACGCTCAGTGACAGCGAGGGGCAGTTCACCAATTTAATATACATCAGCCGGGATTCGAACCCGGGTTCGAGCGTTGGCAACGCCCGGTGATAACCACTACACTACTGATGTTCGAAGCTGATATATCGCCATGCTTAACTTTGTTATATACTAATTATCGTTAATTAAGTTAATCATTTGTATATTTATTCAAATGTATTTATAGTAATTATTTTTTCATTTTTTCATTAGCCATTTACTTATTTTCGATCTAACAAAATCAATTTGATTAGATCACATAAAAATTTACGTAATATTATATTGATGAACTATATTAAAATATTTTTATGTGAAAGTAAACTTTGTTCCGAAACTATTTTTGCACAGTTAATTAAAAAATAGCCAAGTAAAGAATATTAAATACTTCGGATGCCTATAACCCCTAAATTTCATCACACATTTATAAATTAGATATAAATGATTCATGTAAATCAGAGATTTATTTAAATCTTCTATAAAACTATGCTGTTGAACAGGGAAATCATAGCAGTGCGTTCCCCTTCTTTGGTTTATTTCTTTCTCCTTTGAAAACAAGTTCTCGAGCCCATCTCCCACATTTCACGGGGTTAGATTCTAATTTTTAGTGTTTCAGAATCGGTTTTCTTTTCAATATCATGAAATATTTGTTTGAGTTCTCAGTCAATCAGTTCTAGTATCTTTTTTCGATATTGGCATACAAAGATAATGTGATACATTAACAAAAATTTGCTATGATTTTTATGTTCATGCCCTGTATTTATCCAAAAATATATATATTGTTAAAGAGTACTAAATATTTTATGATGAAAGCATTCAAGTTTAGGCTATATCCAACAATTAACCAATCTAACCAACTTAATCAACATATTGGTATTTGTAGGTTTGTCTATAATTGGACGCTTGATCAGAAAGTAAAAATATATGAGCAAATTGGGAAATCAATTTTTAGGTTTGACTTAAACAAATTAATTCCAAATCTAAAAAAGCAAAATCCTTGGTTAAGAGAAGTTAATTCTCAATCACTTCAGGGTATGGTTAACCTGGTAGAATCTGCATTCAATAGATTTTTTAGAGAAAAGAATAATTTTCCTAAATTCAAATCAAAGAAGATTCCAATTCAGTCATTCCTGATACCAAAACACTACAATGTGGATTTTGAAAATGATACTATTAAGCTTACTAAGACTGGAGAAATAAAAGCAGTTCTTCACAAAACATTTGGAGGGGAATTAAAAACTGCTACTATTTCGAAATCTTTCACAGGAAAATACTATATCAGCATTTTAGTGGAAAATGGCAAAGAATTTCCAGTTAAACAAACGTTTTCTGAATCTACGGCTATTGGAGTAGAGATTGGGATAACAAATTTTACTGTTATTTCAACTGGAGAAAAGGTTGACAATCCTAAGTATTTGAAAAACTCTTTGAAAAGACTTAAAACACTCCAAAAAAGAGTTAGTCGAAAACAGAACAGTTCTCAAAACAGAGAAAAAGCCAAACAAAAACTTGCTCTACTTCATAAGAAAATAATAAATAAGAGAAATGATTTTCAACACAAACTCTCTTTTAAACTTGTTAGCGAAAACCAAGCAATAGCTTTTGAAACTCCGTATGTTAAAGACATGATTAAGAATCACCATTTAGCACAGGCTATACGTGATTCGGTGTGGAGTAGTTTTGTAACAAAATTAGAATATAAATCAGAATGGTCAAGAAAACCCATTCTTTTGATAGGTAAATTTGCTCCCTCGTCTAAGATTTGTCCTGTTTGTGATACCATAACTCTGATTTAACACTAAAAGATGGAGAATGGAAATTTGCTGATTGCAAGACAAAACATGATAGAGACATTAATACTGCAATTAACATTAAAAAATTTTCTCTCATTGATCAAAATCTAATCGGAATCTGACAACCATAGAATGCGGGGATGTGCTTAGGGACTTGTTTTCAAAGGAGAAAGGAATGAACTAAGAAGTCACTTAGTATTCAGCTGAGTGGTCATTCACAAAGTCATTACACTTGATAGTGATTCAATGTCATAAGAACAACTGGAGGATTCCTTGGAAACAACTTTTGATATTATTGAGAAAAATATCATTTTTGTGAACTTGTGTAAGAGTGAATTTTCTTTCTTCACAAATTGGCAGTGTGTCGATTCTGCTGTAAAGTTACAAATCTCAACCATTTGTGAGAAAGGGAATCACACGTTGAAATAATCTAATCACATAAAGTATTCAAGAATTTCACTTTGAATTTACAGTAAATTCGTTACCTTGTCCGTGAATAAAAATAAAATCTTAATGCTAAATGAACCAACTGAATGCTTTTGATCTATATTTTGAAGTGTAAATAACTCGTGAGTTCACCGTAATTGCAAAAAAGTACGTCTAAAAGTGGATTATTATGAATTCTCAAGATTGTCCTGTATCATCACTTAAAGCTAAAATAAAATCTAGCTGGCCTTATACTCTGATAGTTGCAATATGCTGTTTGGTATCTTTTTGGATCAGAACACTCCCTTCAAAAAACGTGTTTTTACCAAATGGAGTGGTCAAATTCGCGACTAACGACGCTTGGTACCACATGCGTGTCTTGGATTTTCTTCTTAAAAACTACCCTCATAGGATGTTTTACACCCCATGGACCAACTATCCTCACGGTAGTTACATACATTTTGGTCCATTTTTCGAGCAGATGATAGCTATTCCTTCCCTTATTTTGGGCTTGGGCCATCCAAGTTCTGAACTTGTTGCCACTGTAGGCGCATACCTCCCTGTCGTTCTCGGAGTTCTTACAGTCATTCCAGTTTATTATATAGGAAAAAATCTTAGAGGTCATAAAACAGGTATAATTGCTGCAATTTTAATTGCCATAGCTCCTGGTCAGTTTTTATCTGGTTCAATGATTGGCTTTACACATAGTCATGTGGCTGAATCTTTATTCAGTACCGTTTTTATGATGTATTTCATGTTGGCGTTGATTTCTGCAAAGAAAAATAACCTGAGTTTTGAGCATGTATTTAATAAAGAATTTAAGGTCCTGAAAGAACCTTTGATATATTCTATTATGGCTGGGATCATGTATTCGATCTATCAGCTTTCATGGGTAGGAGCTTCTCTTTTCGCATTCATAGCTCTGGGTTATGCTGTATTCCAATATATTCTTAACAACTTACGTAAAGAATCAAGTGACTACCTTGGGATTATAGGAATAACGATATTTTCATTAAGTACAGTGCTCCTGTTGCCCTCTGTACATCCTGAAATTGGATTTGACATTTATGACTACTCTTGGTACCCTGTTCTCGTTGCTCTGGGGGCGATGATCAGTTTTGTGGTCTTGAGTCTTGTTGAAAAAGTGTTCATACAGAAAAGATTAAATTCTTATTATTATCCTCTGGCAATATTTGGAATTGGCATCCTTGGGTTGATAGCATTAAGTATACTTTTCCCATCACTTTATTACACTATCATAAGCGCCCCTACAAAGGTTTTCTCCGTTAATCGCGGCGGCGCAGCTACAATTGGTGAGGCAGCTTCTATATTTTATATACATGGGGCATTCAGTTTATCGGGAGTTTTTCAGAATTTTAGTGCTCCATGTTTTTTTGTTTCTCTTCTTGGAATGCTTATCTTGACTGCAAATATATTCCAAAAGCTGAAGCCTGAAGAAGTACTGATTCTTGTCTGGAGTATTTTTATTTTTTTTGCAATCTATGGTCAGAACCGTTTTGCATACTACTATTCTGTGAATATTTCAATTCTTAGTGCCTATGTTGGAAGCCTATTGCTTGAAAAAGTAAAATGGGATGAATTTGATGAGAAGTTCAAAGCCAATGTGAAATCGACTTCAAATATCAAGAGCTTCTTTAAGTTTTTCAGATTAGAGCATTTAGCTGCAGTCCTTGCAATATTAGTCATTCTAATTTATCCTGCATATGGATTAGCAATGCAATATACCGGTGGCTTAGACAACCCTAACTCAGAGTGGTTCGAAGCATGCACATGGCTTCGCTCAAACACTCCAAATACTGGGATGAACTTCAACGCTATCTATGAAGCCCCAAAAAGTGGAGAACTTTTCCAGTATCCAAGTACTGCGTATGGTGTACTGTCTTGGTGGGACTATGGTCACTATATCGAAGTTATGGGCCACAGGATGCCTAATGCCAATCCTTTCCAACAAGGAATTGGGGGACGCAGACATAGTATTAACGAAAAAAACGAACCTGGAGCTGCATCATTTTTCACAGCACCATCAGAAGAAGAAGCAAGTGCAGTGCTTAAAGCTATAGATCCAAGACCCGACAAAGTCGGAGCACGTTACATTATGTCCGATGCAATTATGGCTACAGATATATTTATGGCAATGCCTGAGTGGACACTTGACACAAATGATTACTTTATGCCTTATATGGTCGGAAAAGGATCCTCGTACATTCCTTCCAATCGCTACTACAATTCCATGGAAGCGAGGCTACATATCTTTGATGGAAACGGCCTGAAACAGTATCGTATGGTCCATGAAACATGGGCAGACCAAACTCATGAAGTCGTGTATAAACAAGTCTACAATTTACTCTTTGAGACCAAGATTCCAGAAATAAACACAGGTTATGTTAAGATTTTCGAATACGTTAAAGGTGCAAAAGTAACAGGGATTGCTTTTCCTAATGAGACGATCAAAATAAGCACGACGATTCTTACAGGTCAGAATAGGATATTTGAGTACTCGCAGTCAAAAACTTCGGATTCTAAAGGTAATTATGAATTTATAGTTCCCTATTCAACAGATGGCCAGATTCCAGGCGAGACTCAGTTTGATACAAAACCTTTAGGTCCATATTTACTGAGCTATGGGAGTACTATAAAAGAAGTGAGAGTAAGTGAAGAAGCTGTGTTGAAAGGAGAATATGTGAAAGTATAAAACAATCTTGAGTATGCTGTTCTTTCCAGCCTTACTATGAGGATTTACCGAAAGGATACCGTAGGCATATACATACCGTTCTCACTGATGGAAAAAACGATTTATAGACTAAAGCATAAAACCACTGTGTCTTCAGCCCAGTGAATGCAAGCGTCAACTTTAATCCTGGTTCCGTATGTAGTTTTCGGCTGCTTCTTTGCTCACATTGCCGATAGAAGATGCGAAATATCTATGCATGTTACTTAAATGACAGGTAGTTGACTTACTCAATAATATCTGTGAGTCATTGATCAATTACTGGAAAAAAGAGTACTCTCTGATAATTTTAGAGAAATGCATATATATTCTTATGCTCACTATTTTTAACTCTAAGGTGGGAGATGTCCTTTCTAGACATACATCAGTGTGGTAAGTGGGGGTAGCATTAATCGGAGAAACAAAAGAAGTTATCCGATGCCCTGTAAGATAATATAACTTATTATCATATAAATCAATGTTAATAACGATAAATTATTGTGTTTTTGAGAAGTACTGTGAATAAACGTAAAAAATAAGCAGTACTGCATTTAAAATCAAGGTTCCTCATTATATAATTGTAAAAGTTGATTTAATTTTAAGTTCTCTGACTTCACAGGGATACCTTAGAGATATGGAACTCAATCCTTAACAAGACAACAGCAATGAATAATTGAAGCGCTATGAGTATCAACGACATATAAAAAAAATAGATCTTATAAGTTGTGGGTAACATACACTATCTATTGAAGAGATCTGTAACAATTCTCTTATTTTTAGACACATAACTACACTCCTACATTCAACTACTTTATTTTTGGATCTATGCAATAGTGCATTTATGGATCATATATTATATGAACGCAATAAAATATACATTTTTCCCATATATAAGATATAGCAATATCTTAAATATATGGTGTATAATATCCATAATCCCGAACCAAAATACCAGGACAGAAACCTTTTGAGATGAACGATTGCTATTCGACTAACATTCAGATATATTGACGTAAATAGCATCTCAGAACACATTAGAAAATTATTTTCCATTGAAAGTAAAGAGATGGAGAAATTTATTAGAAATTATTAATTGAGACTATGGTATTGAAAAATTGAGGTTTTGATTCCGTTTATTCATATTCTTAATTTTGTTTCGAGTACTATATAAATATTTTTTTTCTAATATTTTCTATTTATGATGGCTGTTTAGGCTAATTAATTCCAAGTGTTCCATGAGCTCCATATGCTTTATGAGTTCCAGAAGTTCCATGAGTCAGAGCTCAACAATGTTTCCTTATTACTGATGGCATTTAGGAAATACATAGATTTAGACACAAAACTATGCATAAGAAAGTTATCTTTATTCAAAGCTTAATCCATAAAAACAGTATTTTTAATGATTCCTACTGGGTAAAACAATATCAATAATCATTTTTATCTAGATCCGATTGACAATTTTAGTGAGCTGATTCCCTTTAACTTCTGGTTCAGTATCCTTTTTTATGTATTTTTTGTATGGAAAAAGTAGAGACTTAAATTTGAAAAATCCCATATAAATTAAATTATAATTTCCAAAAGAAAGAATTATTAAAAATCTCGCCCTAATTTTCTCACCTATTTATATTACGGAAAAAAGATACTATTAGATATATATATATTTAAAAATATAATACCTTTACTAATCTCTCCTCTTTTTCCTTTGTATTGATATTATGAATAATGGATTCAAACGAGAGGTAAAGCATATCTAAAAGGGGGTAAATACATTATAAACAAACATAAATTGTATAAAATAGCCTTAGTTTCAATAGTTCTGGTTTTGATGTTGGTAAGTACCGCATGTGCAATGAGATTTGGAGATTTTGGAAATGTAATATTGAAAACAGATCCTAGCACTCAATCGGTGGATTTCTTAAAATTCCCAGTCTGTGGATGTGACTATGGATGTGGAGATACAGGGCGTGAAGTAATATTGAAAACCGATCCGGTAACTCAATCGGTGGATTTCTTAAAATTCCCAACCTGTGGATGCGACTGGAGATGTGGATCTGTCATGGATCACTTCAGACACTGGTTACCTGACTCCGAAAATTGCACATCATAAAACTAGCAGCTGAATTGAAAAGTGATTAAGTGATTTTTTTAATTATTAATCACTTTTTTTGAAAAATTTTTCCAACACAAACTCTCTTTTAAACTTGTTAGCAAAAACCAAGTAATGGCTGTTGAAATTTTAACGTTAATGTCATTATTACGGATCACTATTTATCACAGGCTATAGATGATTCGGCATGAGTGTTTTTGTAACAAATTTTCATGTAGAACCCATACAGACACCTGTTGTAGAAACACAACCCGTTGTATGCGCACCCGTTGTAGAAACACCCATTGTGGCAAAACCCGTGGTATTTGGTGGATATTACGACGGATACTATGGAAATGGATACTGGAACCACTATCTTCACTGGCATCACCACCACAAAAACATGACTAAGAACGGCGAAAAAAGAAAAGAGAGGATTATGAAAATTGGAGAGGGGAAAGATAAGGCCATGAAAACAGAAATTAGCAAAAATTTACCTATAAAAACCGAAAACTACAACGATGAGATCACGAAAACCGAAACAGGCAAAAATGTATCTATTAAGACAGAAACAGAGAAAGATAATATCTTAAAAACCGGGTCAGATAAAGATATAGCTATGAATAGCTGAACAGGCAAAGATCTGATATATGTAATGGATAGCTGAAGCAGAAACACTGCTGACAAAAAAATTAAACACAAGTCTCTAAAATGTTTATTGCTGTATTTGGTGATATCCACATAGACGACTTACAAAACCTATTTCCTTATGCCATCATGGATATCACAAAGAGCAACGAAAAAAATACTCGTAAAACAATCCATAATAAGCAATTTGTTGAAATCAGAAATTTATTGAAATTTATTATACTGTAGCATGTTATTAATCTAAACAATATAAACGAAGTGAAACGAATGTTGAAACAATCATCTAGTAGAATGAAAAAGGTACTGTCTATTTTGTTGATAGTTTTACTTGTAGTATCCATGCCAACAACAGCAGCGAGTACTGCAGGCCATGGCGATCGCAACGGCAGGCATGGCGGACACGGTTTGACACTGGCGTCACCACTACTACCATGGCCGTTACTACGCTGACTGTGACTGGGTGTGGAGCCCTTATGCTAACCAATGGGTATGGACCTGCTAACCAGTGAATATAGATACCTGCAATGGATTCAAGTTTTAAAGTTAACTCTGCTCTTATCACAATGCATCTAAAAATCGTTAAATTCTAATTGGCTCTGTGTCACTTTACTTTATCACAAAACAGAATCCAAAGCCAATATTTTTGTTTACAAAGCTTCTGTTTTTAGATTTTCATTGATGCACAGTTTTTACTAAAAAAGCTGTGCATTTGCTAGGATCGTTCAAACTGTACTTCATGATATTTGGAAATCAACTGTGTAAGCTCCAAAAGTATTTTTGCGAAGAAATTGTCACATCTTAAAGGCATTCAAAAAAAGTGAGCCTTTTAGAATTAGTTTTAACTGTTAATCCATCTCTTGTACGCCACTATAACATCCTGGACTGACTCGAAGATATGGTCTTTCCCAATCATTTTTATTATTCCATCTCTATCCAGCTCATTCATTACAGGCAGAACTACATCGCTTAGTACTAAAGTAATATCCCGTTTTTTCAGGTAAGCGTATACCTTTTTGAGTGCCTCTGCTGAGGTGAAATCCACGTCGCCGATATTTGAAGCACAAATACAAAACCATTTAAGCGAAGTAATATTTTTGGCGAGTTCCACTATTTCTTCTGTGAAGAGATTTTCGTTAGCAAAATAGAGATTTGAGCCAAAGCGATAGATAAGCAAACCTTCAACAGCTTGCTGCTGTTCCTCGAGTGAAATTGTTTTTATGCTGCCTCCAACTTTTGGAACAAGCAGTAAGTTAAGCGGTCGATAACTGTGACGCAAATGAGCGATGATCGAAAGCATAATAGCTATCTCAATGCCCTGTTCGACTCCGAGAAATATAACCGTCATAGCTGTTATCAAGGCGACGACGAATTCTACAGGTCTTTGTCTGTGAAGAGCAGTCAGCCCTTTAATATCAACAAGATGCAAACCAATGAGAAATACCACTGATGAAAGTACACATGTGGGCAAATAGGCCAATGGTTTAGTAAGAAACACCAAAACTACCAGAACAGTGAAAACTGTCGTAAGCTGGGTAAGTTGAGTACTCCCACCAGCACTTTTAACCATTTCTGTTTTAGTTGGGCTGCCGTTAACCACGAAAGTTCCTGATATGCCTGCTGCTACATTAGCAAGGCTCAATCCAATGAGATCTAAATTTTCATTGTAAGTGTCGGAGAACTTCAGAGCATAAGCCCGAGAAGTCGCAGCACTCTGGGCGAGAATGACAATAAAACAATCCACTGATGTGTTAAGGATCTTCGGGATATCAGATAGTGGAACTTGAGGAAAAGAAAGATGTGGAAAACCTCCTGGCACTGTTCCAAGTAAGATGATCCCATAAGAAGGAAGATCTAATGCCCAGCTAACTGCAATTGCACCAATCATTGCTAACAGTGCACTTGGAACTTTGCTTTGGATCCTTCCACTAAGAATAATTATCAAGATCACAGATAAAGAAAATAGTAGTGTTGGAATATTTGTTAGATACAGATATTTGAATAAAGATATGATCTGCATAGGTGTTCCATATAAATTATGGGGAATCCCAAGTACCTCACTAAGTTCTGAGATTGAGATCTGTATGCCGACACCTGTGAGAAATCCTATTAGAATTGTGTGAGAGAGGAAATCAGCAAGAAAACCGAGTTTTAAAAGGCCTCCAAGGAGAAGCAAGGTCGCTGCAAGCAGGGCGATCATGCCAGCATATGCAACATAGTTGAGTGATTCAGGAATAGCGATTGCCACCAATCCACTTGCTATAATTGCCGCAGTTGCGGAATCAGCTCCAACGGCTAGATGACGAGATGAACCAAAAATAGCAAAGGCCATCATTGGCAGCAGAATTGTGTATATTCCAGTAACTAAAGGCATGCCTGCAATCTTAGTGTAACCCATGACTTCTGGAATGGCAAATGCTGCAAATGTGATCCCTGCAGTGATTTCCAAGGGTACTTGTGCAAGGTTGATAGGCAAAACTCCCTGGAAAAGGGATAATTTAAGGGATCTTCTAAAATTTCGTCTAGGTGGCATATTCGTTCTAATCTACCTATATAGGTCAATTTTGGATTGAAATTTATGAATTGCAGAGTTCTAATCGATCTAACGTTGAACTCTTGTCTCAAAGCTTTTGATCTATCTCCCAAGTCATATTTCTGGATCGGCCATTTTAGTTGAGTTCTGATTCACACACTTTAAGCACAAAATCAACTATATTGACGGTTTAGTTAAACATGTATTTTTTATGAATATGCAAAAATTCTTCTTTTTTGATTACTACTCATTACTATATACTCTTTTTAGTAAGATACGCTCTTTCTCTGTGATCTAGGCTGAAGTTTTATTCAATTTGATAGTAACATTTTTATTTTTTGTGATGCCTCGATTTATACTGAAAACGATGCATGGTTGGTGCAAAAAATCTAGCTTTGTTGCAAAATCAGTGTAAACCTTCGCAATTAGGAAATTTGATTAATCTCATTACGGATAAAATGGCACACAAAGGTAAGAATTGTAGTCTCAAACTGAGGAAATATTATTTTTGCACCAGAACCAGTTTTTCTAGGACTTCCCCTAGAGATGGAATATTTATTGGCTTTGATTCTTTGGCCATATAAGAAACGTCCTTTTGCTGACTTTTACGGTTAGAATTAATGTCTATCTAAATGGCTATCAAGGGAATTAAAAATCTGGTTAATTTTAATTTGGTTGAGTTAGGTTCGTAACTTGGTAA
>Ga0224520_1000123_pt1 | contig 25122 bp, 20 predicted proteins | sample CFST25metaG_2_FD_180684 | JGI IMG/M metagenome (GOLD analysis project Ga0224520, IMG submission 180684) | Peat soil microbial communities from Stordalen Mire, Sweden - C.F.S.T-25 | ecosystem: Environmental > Terrestrial > Soil > Wetlands > Peat | place: Sweden: Norrbotten County, Stordalen Mire... | reverse complement strand
TGGTCGGCGCCTTTCACCAGCCGCGCGCCGTAATGGCCGACCCCGCGTTTCTTGATTCGTTGCCCACGCGCGAGTTCGCTGCCGGGATGGCCGAGGTGGTCAAGGCCGGGCTCATCGCCGACGCAGCCCTGCTCGACACGCTGGAGGCGCAGGCCGGTGCGCCTATGCCCGCGGCGGTGTTGGCGAGGGTCATCGAGGCCGCCGTGCGGGTCAAGGTAGACGTCGTGGCCGCTGACGAGCGCGAGAGCGGCCGGCGCGCTGTCCTCAACTTCGGCCATACCGTTGGTCACGCGATCGAGGCCGCATCCGGCTTCCGACTCTTGCACGGCGAGGCGGTTTCGCTGGGGATGATTGCAGCCCTTGCGTTGGGGGTTGCCCGCGGGGTGACCGAGCCTGGGTTGCTTGTGCGCATGACGGCGTTGCTGGCGCGCCTCGGGCTGCCGGTGGACGTGAAGCACCGACTCGGCGCTGACGTGCTCGACCGGATGGGATTCGACAAGAAGCGCGTATCGGACAAGGTCCGATTCGTTCTGGTGCCGCGCCCAGGCCAGGCCATTGTCGAAGGCATTGCCCTGGACGACCTCAAGCCACAGCTCCTTGCCGCGTTGTAGCACCCGCTGTCTGTCATGCTGAGAAAAGTAGGCACGGTGCCTACCTGTAGTATTATTGACCTCATGACGCTGCGCGTTTCCACGCGGGCCTTCCTCCTCGGCCTTTCGCTTCTGGCAGCCTCCGGCTGCGCCTCGACCACGACCGAAACCTGGCAAGTACGGCCTCCTGTTGTGCGCGCATCGTCCAGCGGCCTGCCTTTTTTCAGCCGCAGACGGCGTGCCGAAGCCGAGCACCCGAACACCGCCGTGGGCGTGGTGGAGCGGTCGCTGCACGAGCGCGGAATCCGTTTCGGCACCGACGGCACGCCCAGTTCCCTCTATCATTTCTTGCGCGCTCAGTACCCCGAGGTCGCGGCCAGCGAGGCACGGCCCGGCGATGTGCTTTTCTTCGACATGGGGGATGGGTCAGGCTGTGGCGGCCACACAGGCCTTGTCGACCTGGTCGACAGCGGGGGCCGACTCATGTTCCGGGAATGGCGCGACGGCAGCGCTCGTCGCAGCTACGTCCACCCTGGCCAGCCGCACGCCCGACGCGATCGTGCACTGATTTTGAACACCTTCCTCCGGGTCAAGCTGCCTGACGATCCGCGGTCGACCCGCTATTTCGCCGGTGAACTGCTCTGTTCAGTGGTGCGGCCGCAGCCGTAAAAAAATTTGCCCTTCTTTTCGGGCGGCGTTATCCAATTAGAATGAGCGTCGAGGTCGAGCGAGCCACTGTCACCTGCAATGCCTGTGGCGCCCACGTCACCGAGCTGCGCCGAGGTCGGTGTTGGGCCTGCTACATGAAATGGGCCGAGATGCGGCCAGTGCCCCGGGGTGCCCTGTGCGCCTTGTGCACCGATCGCCGCCGCGAGAACCTGCGCCTGGTCGAGCTGTGCGGGCGCTCGGTTTCACTCTGTCACCTGTGCGCCGCGCGTCTACACAAGATGGCCGATGTCCCGCTGACGCTGGATGAGTTGCGCAAGTCGCTTTGTCGCAACCGTCGCAACGCTGAGCGTCGCGACGGAGGTCTTGATCGGCGCATCTTCCCGCGCGAAAGGCGCGTCGGCGATCGGCGTTCTCCGCCGTGGGATTCGGCGCGCGACGCGAGTGACACCAGCGAGATGCTGCCCGACTTCAGCGACCTGGAAATCATTATTGGGGACGAGGATATCGAGGAAATCGAGCAGACTCTGGTGCGTGAACCGCCACGGAGGTAGCCCCGGTCGGCCAGCGTGAGCGTGGGCGATCAGCGGCCCGCGGCCTGCGTGGGTGGGTCGCGTGAGCGGCACGCGGCACCCGGACCGCTCACGCCCTCCCGCGTGCCCCATACGAACACGCACACCCTCACGCCCACGCGACCCGCGATCCGCGGGCCGGCTCTTTCCGGCGGCGCAATTTCCCAACTGGCTCTCGCTACTGCCCGGGCAGCTCGATCTTCCATTCGCGGCCTTCGCGTGCCAGCGACAGAACGTGTCGATCCCCGGTCGAGGAGTAGACCTCGACCTCGACGCTGTCCCGATCGCGGCGCAGAAGGCGCGTTCCGGCCGGTTCCCAGGCCGGCGGCGCCCAGCCCACAGACAGGAAGTCTTCGGTCTTCATCATCATGCGGCCGCTCAGGCGACGACTGGTGCTCTGCAAGGCCTCGATGCGTGCCCTCGTCGCAGGCCCCAGGCGCTGGAACACGCTGCTGCGATCGCCTGTGCGTGCCGCGGCGATGAACAGACGCACGGCCCCTTCGGGGTTCTCTGGCCCATCGCCCCCGGAACATCCGGCAAGCAGCAAGGATGCGACCCAGGGCGCGGCTCGTAGCATCAAGGGGTGTCAGTCCTTCGGGCCAACGACGCCCAGGCGCTGGCGCACGCGCGCCATGGTATCCGCGGCCACGACGCGCGCCCGCTGCGCACCTTCGGCCAAGATGGTGTCAACCGCTTGCGGCGCTGCCAGAAGTTCCTCCCGCCGTGCGCGGATGCGGTTCAAGTCCGACTTCACCCCCTCGAAGAGCCACTTCTTGCAGTCGATGCAGCCGATGCCGGCGGTCGTACACCCCACGCGCACTTCGGCCTGCCGCTCGGCTGAAGAGAAGAACCTGTGCAAGGTGAAGATGTTGCACTTGTCGGGATTGCCGGGATCCGTGCGCCGCACGCGCGCGGGATCGGTCGCGGCGGTGCGCAGCTTGTTCCAAGCTGCCTCGTCGCTCTCGCGCAGCGAGATGGTGTTGCCCAGGCTCTTCGACATTTTGGCCTGACCGTCCAGGCCGAGAATCTTGGGCGTCGAGGAGAACAGCGCTTCCGGCTCGACAAAGGTCTGGCCGAAACGCGCGTTCCATTTGCGCACGATCTCGCGCGCCAGCTCCAGGTGTTGGCGTTGGTCCTCGCCCACCGGCACGCGCGTGGCCCCATAGATGATGATGTCCGCGGCCATCAGGACAGGGTAGGTGAAGATCCCGGCGTTGACGTTGTCCGGGTCTTTCGCAGACTTTTCCTTGAACTGGGTCATGCGCCCGAGCTCGCCAAAAGGCGTGACCGCGGAAATCGCCCAGGCCAGTTCCGTGTGCTCGGGAACGGCAGACTGCACGAAGAGAGTCGACCGCGCAGGATCGATGCCGCAGGCAAGCAGATCCGTGGCCATGTCGCGCACCCGGCGCGGCATCTCAGCGGGCTCGAATGGCTGGGTGATGGCGTGGTAGTCCACCACGCAGAAGAAGCAGCGGTAGCTGTCCTGGAGCGCGACCCAGTTGCGCACGGCCCCCAGGTAGTTTCCAAGGTGCAATTCGCCCGAGGGCTGGATGCCGGAAAAGACTGTTTCGCGTGCGGTCGAGGGGGCCATGGTTCACGCCGGTTGTAGTCGGCGTCCCCGCGACGGTCAAGGGCAGGAAGCACAAGTGCCGGCGTCATGGCCACAGAATCCAACGGCGGTTGGCCATCTGCCGCCCTGCGTGCGCGGTTACCACCGTTGCTCCCTGATGAATACAGGACTAGCCTGACAGGTCATATATGAGGAGGACAAAATGAAGTGCGCCGTACCTTGGGTGCCGATTCTCGCCGGTCTGGCTTGCGCCGGCTGTTTCCCCGCCTCCGTGGGCGTGTCCGTTCCGGTAGGGCCGGGACCTGAAGAAATGCCCCCGCCTGGCCCGCCGCCTCCTGCCTACGTGGAACCCGAGACGCAGGTGTACGTGGCCAACCAGCCACCTCCGCCGGCGATGGAGTACGCGCCGCCGGCTCCTGGTCCCGGCTACGCCTGGATCCAGGGCTATTGGGATTGGACGGGAGCCGATTGGTACTGGGTGGGCGGGTATTGGACGCCCGCGCGTCCGGGCTTCTTCTATGTGGGGCCCCGCTACGTGGTGGTCAACGGACGCCATGTCTACGAGCGCGGCTACTGGCACGACCGAGAGGGTCGCCGCGACTATCAGTACGGGCGACCGGCGCCGATGTACCGCGGGTCTCCGCCGCCAGCGCCCGGTCATCGCCCCGGGGCCGTCTACGGTAGTCCGCCGCTGGCGCCTGGTCATCAGGGCGGCGGCGTGTACGGCAGTCCACCGCCGGGGCCCGGCCATCGCCCCGGGGCCGTCTACGGCAGCCCACCGCCGGCGCCTGGTCATCAGGCCGGGGGCATGCAGGGCGGCTCGGCCCCGGCCTCAGCCGCGCCCGGCGCGCCCCATCCGGCCTGGCGAGGCAACCCTGCCGGCTCGTCGGCACCGCCCGCTGCTCCAGCGCCCGCGGTGCACTCTCCAGCCCCATCCTCACCCGCGCAGAGTGGTCCGTTCCGCTCTCGCGCACCGGCGGCGGCTCCATCTCCTCCGGCCAGCCAGACGCGGGCCTCACCCGCCCCTGGTGGTAGCCCGAAGAGCCCGCGGCCAGCGGCCTCGCCCCCGCCTCGTCGGGGTCGCGAGAAGGCCGAGTAGCGCGGGCACCAACACTGGTGGGTACGAGGCTGCAGTGTTCGACGGCCACCTCTGCTGCGCAGCAAACTGTCAAGGGCGGTCTGAGGCTCGGCTCTCAGTCTTCGCGGATTGGTTGGAGTGACTGCTGCCGGCTCCCCGGCGATCTCCTGTTGCAAGGCATGGAGGGCGTCCTGGCACATCCACATCGCTTTGCGCTTCTGATCGAGCGAGATGGCGAGCGAGCGCACGTTGGTGTTCTCGCGTGACAGGGCGAGGATTTGCGTGCGCATCTCGGTGAATCGCGCGTAGCTCGACCGGGCGGCCGCCAGATCGGGGTCGGCGCGGAGACCGGGTTGTGCGGCCAGGCCGTCAAACGCCGCGCACATCTCGCGGCAGGTGGCAAACCGGCTAGAAATAGGCAAGGAAAGCGGCCAGCCCGGTGAACTGGTTCTTGCGGGCCGCTCCGCCCTTGTAGAAGAGGTCCTGGTTGGCAAAGTCCCCACGCAGCTCGAGCCGCGTCTCGAAATGTTTCGCCACGACCAGGCCGCCCATGAGGGTGCCTTCGTAGAGGACCGCGTCGCCCTGGTAGAGAGTCGCGCCGGAGGGCGCGGGGAAAGCGACCGTGAAGGCGTTCTGCTTGCTCGATATCAACTCGAATCGCGCCGCCAGGTCGAACAGGTCGGTGAAAGCATATCTCCCCATGGCCGCTGCTCCGACCCAGTAGGGTGTGCCGTTTTTCAGGTAGTCGACATTGAGCCCCAAGGATGCATTGGCGATGTCTTTGGTGACTACGCCGTCGAGCAGAATGGTCGTGTCGCCGCCCGAGCCGGGTGCTTCTTTCCCAATATAGGTGGTGACCGACGCGTTGAGGCCGGATTCAGGCGGGGCATAGGTGGCGTTGGCGCCGACGGTCTTGCCTATGTTGTTGTCAGGATCGTTGTTCCACCCGTTGACCAAGCTGGCCTGCAACTTGAGTGAGGGGCTGGCGGTCAGGTTCACGCGCAGACCCGTGTGCAGGAGGGGAACCCCGTAGAACAGCATCGAGCGGCTGTAGAGCCAGTTCTTGTTTGCCTCGATGACCTCGGCGCTGGCAGTGGTGACAAAGCGACCAGCATCCAGGGTGAGCCAGGCCGTGGGCTTGACCGTGGCGAAGGCTTGCTCGACGAGAAAGTCATTGCCGTATTGAGTGGCAACCAGGTCGACTGGGACGGTGCCAGGCGCGCTTGTACCCTTGCTGGCCGCGTTGATGACGGCGGCTAGGTGACCTGCGCCCAGGTCCATGCGGAAAGCGACATACTGTGTGTCGGCAGCTACGCCCAGCTTGGCGTAGTTGAGCGAGAAACTGTTGGCCACGACATCGAACTGACGAGCGCCTGCCGGACCCTGTGTCGACGGATCCCCGGTGAAATTGTACATGTAGTAGGCGTCCACCAGCGCCTCCCATGTAAAAGCGATGGGCGGAGCCGCGACAGGCGCCACCGGTGCGACTGGTGTTGCCGGTGCAGCCGCGGGCTGGGCAGGCGTTGCGGCCGGCGCATCGACCGGTGTTGCTGCCTGCCCGAATGCCGCCAGCGGACTCAACACAATTACGGTTGCGATAACGGAACCGAGTAAATTGCGCATCTCTTTCTCCTTGATTGCGAAAGCCAAACCAATTGGTGCGCTGTCGCAACCAGGCCCGCTATCAATCTTTCCCACCATCGGAAAACAATTGGTGTGGATGACCGTCTGACGAAGCTGAGAAACCTTGCCCCTCAGCTAACTAGATGGATGTGCTGGTTTCGCTTACGTGCTGCCGTAGCGGCGCCGCAACTCGAGGTTCACTTCCAGGACGTTGACCATCTTCTCGCCGACCAGACCACCGAGCGGGGCCGTCGCGTTTTCTTGCAGCACTTCCTCGATTTCCTTGCGCGTGTCGGTCTCCGTGCGATTCCCGTTCTTCGCCCACGCCGCCGCGACCCGGTCGAGCTGGAAGAGGGCATTCTTCAGCGTGATGTGCGGGTCCAAGCCGGAGCCAGACGCCATGACCATGTCCCCCGGCACCTCTTGCAGAGCAGCGTCAGCATGCTCCTGCCGCCACATATCGAAGAAGTTGGACTGGATGTCCGTGCCTTCCTTCACCGGCTCGATCGCGCTCACGGTCTTGCCGTCGGCGGCCTTATGCTCGACCGCCGCTGGGAACTGCCCCGGATATGTCTTCGAGAAGTCGTCGAAGAAGATCACGGCGAAATCCGCCGCTACCGGCTTGTCCGTGCCAGGATTGTCTTTGCTCCACTGTGCTGTCTCATTCGGATGCCCTGCAGCCCATGCATCGACATACTTTGCGTGCGACGGGTCCGCCTTCACCCACGCTTGGGCCAAGCTGTTGTGGGCATCCGCCCACTGTGCCACAATATGCGGGTTTCCCTGGTATTGGTCCTTCTGGAACCACATGTCAATGTCTGGCGCCACCGGCTGGCCCGCCTTTGCGCCGCTCTGGTACTTGACGATTGGGCCAAGCATGCTGGCCACCCGAGCCCGCAACGCATAATTGGAGCTGCTCAGATTCGACGGCCCCGACGCCTCGGCTGCATACGACACTGCGGATGGCCGTGGCTGGAAGTATTCGTCCTTCGTGAACGGTTGAGCGATCAGCCGCGAGCCGACCGGTTTTCCGTCCGGACCATACAGAATGCTTCCGTTCGCTTGCTCGGGGAACACCGTCTGACCAATTCCCCACAACACCAGCGGATAGGCGATGCAGACAATCCCTACCACGAAACCTAACAGCACCAGACCCTTGGATAGGTATTTCATGTTTCTCTCCTACGTCAGGTTGCCAGATGCAGGGCGACCATGAAGATGTCGATGAGCTTGATGCCCACGAACGGAACGATGACGCCGCCCAATCCCCAAATCAGGAGGTTGCGTCGCAGCAGCGCATCGGCGCCGACCGGGCGATAGCGGACACCCCTCAGTGCAATCGGAATGAGCAGCGGGATAATGATCGCGTTGAAGATGACCGCTGATAGAATTGCCGATGTGGGCGAGTGCAACTGCATCACGTCCATGTGCTTGAGCCAGGGCAACGTGCCGGCGAAGAGCGCCGGGACGATGGCGAAATACTTGGCGACGTCATTGGCGATCGAGAACGTCGTTAAAGCACCACGGGTCATCAACAACTGCTTGCCTACCTCGACGACTTCGAGCAGTTTGGTTGGATCGCTGTCGAGGTCGACCATGTTGCCGGCTTCTTTCGCAGCCTGGGTGCCGGAATTCATTGCCAGGCCGACGTCCGCTTGGGCGAGGGCCGGCGCGTCGTTGGTGCCGTCGCCCATCATCGCCACTATCTTTCCCTCCGCCTGCTCCTTCCGGATGTAGGCAAGCTTCGCCTCCGGCGTGGCCTCGGCGACGAAGTCATCCACACCGGCCTGCTTGGCAATCGCGGCTGCCGTTAGCGGATTGTCCCCCGTGATCATCACTGTGCGCAAGCCCATCCTGCGCAGCCGCGCGAAGCGGTCTTGAATGCCAAGTTTCAAAATGTCTTCCAGCACTACCAACCCGGCGATCTCGTTACCCTCGGCCACAACCAGCGGAGTTGCCCCCCTGGAGGCGACCTCTTTCACCGACTCTTCCACGTCGCCAGGTATCTGCCCCTTCTGCTCCCGAACGAAACGGATCACCGCATCCGGCGCACCTTTGCGGATCGCTCGGCCGCCGGGCACGTCGATGCCGCTCATGCGAGTCTGCGCACTGAACGCTACGAACTCACTCTTGGCCGGCGCGATCGGCGGCCCGCCAGCGTGGTCCACTTCGAGCGCCAGTTTCACGATCGACTTGCCTTCCGGAGTTTCGTCCGCCACCGAGGCCAATGCTGCCAATCGCGCCAGATGAGCCTCGCTGCACTTCCCTACCGGTATGAACTTGGTGGCACGTCGATTCCCGATCGTAATCGTGCCGGTCTTGTCGAGCAGCACAGTATCGACATCGCCGGCGGTTTCGACTGCCTTGCCGCTCTTGGCAATGATGTTGGCCTGGAGCGCACGGTCCATACCCGCGATGCCGATGGCCGCCAACAGGGCACCGATGGTCGTGGGGATCAGGCACACCAAAAGCGCCACTAGAGTCGGCACATCGGTCCCTAAGCTCTTCAGCGGCTCGGTGATGCCCAGGTATCCCATCATGTACTGTTCCGCGTTCCAGGCCATGGGCCACAGCGGCACGACCACAATAAGGAAGATCAGGGTAAACGCAGACAGCACCAGTGTAAGCGCGATCTCGTTCGGCGTGCGTTGCCGAATGGCGCCCTCGACCAGTGCGATCATACGATCGAGAAACGAATCGCCACTGGACGCGGTAATGCGCACAACAATGCGATCGGAGAGCACCAGCGTCCCGCCGGTGACACCGGAGCGATCACCGCCGGCTTCCCGGATCACGGGAGCCGATTCACCCGTGATCGACGATTCGTCCACCGAAGCGATGCCCTCGATAATCTCACCGTCGCCCGGAATGACCTGCCCGGTCTCGACCACCACGCGGTCACCCATTCTCAAGGCGGCCGAGGAGATCTCTTCAACGGTGTTGTTCGGCGCTAGTCGACGGGCGGGCGTGTCGCGGCGCGTGCGGCGCAGCGACTCGGCCTGTGCTTTCCCGCGCGCCTCCGCCAGCGCCGTGGCGAAGTTGGCAAACAACACGGTCAAGAAAAGCCATGCGTCGAGCGCGATGAAGTAGTTCACCGGCACCTGGCTAGAGGAACCTGCCACAATGCCCTGCACCGTAAAGAGTAACGTCAAGAAGGCCCCGACCTCGACCACGAACATGACGGGGTTCTTCCACTGGATGTCAGGCCGCAACATGATGAACGACTGCTTGAGTGCAGCCCGCACCAATTCGGGCGCCAGCAAGCCCTCCCTCCGACTGCGCCGCGGCGGCCGTTCCAGGGGTACGGGAGACGGTACAGAGGGTTGCGCGGTCGCGAGATTTCCAGATGTCATCATAGGAACTCCTCAATGTGTCGAATCTGATTGATGCTTGTGCCGAGTGCCTAGCCGCCGAACGGCAAGGGACCCAAGTAGTCGGCGAGCGGTCCCAGCGCGGCCACCGGCAGGAACAGCAGCGCACCGATGATCACGATGGTCCCGAGCAACAACATGGCGAAGGTCAACGTATCATCACGCATGGTACCGAGCGTGAACGGGCTCTTCTTCTTCCCTCCCAAACTCGCCGCCATCGCAATGGGCGCGACGATCGGCAGGTATCGGCTGAACAGCATGACCAGTCCGGTCGCGATGTCCCACGGCCGGCTGGTTGGTGCGGGCGTCGGGTTGTTATTGAAACCCCAGGTGTCGCCCAGTCCTTCGAAACCGGAACCGTTGTTGGCCGAAGCCGACGAGAACTCATACATGACCTCGCTAAACCCGTGCGCCCCCGGGTTGCTCTCCGCCTTCGTGCCCCATGCCGTGGCGGAAAACAGACCGGTTGGGCCGAGGATCATGATCGGGTGCACGAGCAACGCGATCATCGCGAGCTTCATCTCCTTGGCGCCCACCTTCCGGCCCAGGTATTCGGGCGTACGGCCAACCATCTGGCCGGCGATGAACACACCGACGATAAGGAACAGGAGCAGGTTGATCATGCCCACTCCCTTGCCGCCGAACACGCAATTGAGCCACATGCCGACCATCGGGGATAGGCCGGCCAGCGGATGCAGGCTGTCGTGCGCGCGGTTGACCGCCCCGCAGGTAAACGCCGTCGTCACCGCCGCGAAGGTCGCTCCGGCGGAGGTGCCGAAACGCAGCTCGGCGCCCTCAAGGTTGCCCAACTCCTGATTGACCGGCAGCCCGGCCACGGCTGGGAAAGGAACAGCGCGTTTTCCATCCTTCGCAGTCGCACTGGGCACCGAATAGCTGTCGTCCGCCGCATGCGCGGTAATCCCCGGATTGGGATGGAGAGTGTCCCAATGTACGGCCCAGCCGATCATGCCGATCAACAGCACCCCCATCACGCCATAGATGACCACCGCATGGCGCATCTTGCGCAGCATCCGGCCGAACATCAGGACCAGGGTTGAGGGAAACAGCATCATGCCGAGGCAGGTCAGAAAGTTGGTCCATGCAGACGGATTTTCGAATGGATGGGCGGCGTTGGCGCCGAAAAATCCCCCACCGTTCGTACCCACCTGTTTGATCGGGATCATCGCGGCGACCGGACCCATGACGATGGTCTGCTGTTTGATCTGGCCGTCATCGGTTGTCCCCATCGCACCGGGCTCCAGCGTGGAAGCCTGCACGGTGCTCTTGAAGGTCATCGGCATGCCCTGCTGCATGAAAAGGATGCCCCACAGGAGACACACCGGCACGAACATGTAGACCACCACGCGCCACATATCTACGAAAAAGTTGCCGACGGTCTTCTCGCCGCGGAACAGCCGAATGATTGCCGCCAGCGCGCAGAAGCCCACCGCGGCCGAAATGAACATGTTCGCGATGACAAAGAAGATCTGGCTGAAGTTGGAGAAATGCACGTCGCCCGAGTAATGCTGCAGGTTGGTGTTGGTCATGAAGGAGGCGACCGTATTGAAAATGGTGGTCGGCCCCAGCATGCCGAGCCCGCGTGGGTTCAACGGCGCCAGCGGTTGTATGGCCAAGACGATAAAGCCGTAGACAAACAGGATGGCATTGAAGACCAGCAGCGCGGCCGTGTACTGCTTCCAGTTCTGCGGACCGCTATCGAGTCGCTCTTCAAACCAGCGCAGCACGCGCGGAGCCTTGTAGTGCCCCTCCATGATCCGGGCCGCGTATTTGCTGAGCGGAATCGAAAGGCCGACCATCGCAGCCAGAATCAACAGCGGTAGAAGCCACATGAGATAATCCTCCTTGGAGCGCCAATCGTCCTAGAACCATTCCGGACGAATCAGCGCCGCAAACAGATAGGCGAACAAGAAGAGTGACACTGCGCCTGTCAGATAGATCATAGCCGCTCCTCTTAGATCTTTTCGCACGCCGTAATGAAGGCGTAGAACAGGCCCATCGATCCGAGCCCCAAGAAGAACATTGCTGGTAGCCAAACTACAAGACTCATGTTTTGTAAATCTCCTGTGTGTTTAGGGCGCTGCATCGGCTGTGCCATCCGCCGATATCCTGGCTTTGGGCGAAACCACGTCCGGGCGGCGCTGGGTTGTGGAAGACCGGCCTAGCAATTTGCAATGGTCCTGATCGAGCTCTTGGATTTTGCACGACAGCCGGTACGTTGCAGGGTCATGATCACTCCATTCCGTACCGTTTCCGCTTGCGCCACAGGGTCACCGGATCGATACCGAGCCGGGCGGCGGCGGCATCAAGCGTCGGTGACCCCGCCATGACCTGCTCGATACGGCGGCGTTCGAGATCCTTGAGCGACAGCTCCTCCTCGGTAGCGGATTCAGTCGCAGCCGTCGGCGCCCCAATCACGTTGGACGGCTCACTCGGATGGTCGACCCCGCGCGGAACGGTTGCATGGTCCCGATGCGATGTTCGGGCATCGAGCACATGATTGATCAGCAGACGCACATCATCCGGAGAGAATGGCTTCATCAGGAAGTCGTACGCTCCCAAACGCATCGCCTCGACGGCCTGTGGCACGGTGGCGTACGCGGTCATGAGCACCACGGCCGTGGCACTTTGCCGCTCTCGAAGCTGCCTCAACAATCCGAGGCCGCCCAGGCCCTCCATGCGGACGTCCGACACCACCAGATCGAAGTCCCGGCGGTGGACGGCTTCCAAGGCCGTCTCGGCGTCCGTGGCCGTTTCCACCGTATGCCCGAGACTCTGAATGTACATGGCCAGGCTTTCGCGAATGTTCTTCTCGTCGTCGACTATCAAGATGGCTCCCATCGCCGTCTCCGCTCTTCAGCCGATAAAGCAAGAACCGCACCATCCGGCCAGGCTCGCCATATGGCTCGCGGATGCCGATTCTTTTGAAGATAGTCACCCGACCGACATTGCAATTTGCGGGGAGGCACGAGCGGCCTGTGCGCAAATTGCAGTCAGCGAGAGCAGGCGCGTGGAAAGATCGGGTGTTACCAAGGTCTAGAGCACCGAACGGTTTGCCTCCCGTCGTGAAATCGCGGATTTGCGTCGCGTCCCTTCGTTGCTCGTCGGTCAAATACGTCGAGTATTTTCGCTCCTCGCGCCTCGGGCCGCTCGCAACTGCGCAATTTCACTCGGTCCGGCAAACCGTTCGGTGCTCTAGCCGGCCCAAATCCGCGTCGTCGCGGGAGTCGGGGGCGGCGGCCCGGTAACCTGGCGAAGGATGCGATCGGCGACCGTCAATAGCCGGTATGCGGCCCGGCGCTCAGTCTTCGCGGATTGCTGGGAGCCTCTGGTATCGGCTCTCCTGCGATCTGCTGTTGCAAGGCGTGCAGGGCATCCTGGCACACGAACATCGCCTTGCGCTTCTGATCCAAGGACATGGCAAGCGAACGCACATTGGTGTTCTGGCGCGAGAGGGCGAGGATCTGTGTGCGCACCTCGCTGAACCGCGCGTAGCTCGCCCGGGCGGTCGCTAGATCCGAGTCGGCGCGGAGGGGCGCGGCCAGGCCGTCGAACGCCGCGTGCACATCGCGATCGTCCTTGGCCATCAGCGCCTCCAGCTCGTCCATCTTTGGGTCGCTCTGCTCCGCGATGTGCGGCGCAAGGCGCGTCTCGAGGCGCAGGACTGCCGCCTGGGCGCCGGCCGCGAGCAGCAACGTGCTTTGCGGCGAGGTGGCGTGCTTGGCCAGAAAGCGCGACAGGGCTGAGTCGATCTCCTGCACTGCCTGGGCGGCCGGGCCGAACGCCAGAGCGAAGGCTTTGATGTTGGTATTCTTGCCCGCCAGGGCCAGCAGATCGCGGTCGATGTGTTGAAACTCGGTGAAACCTTCGGAGAAGGTCGCGAGCAGGTCCTTCTCCTTATGGCTGGCGCCGGCGGCGAAGAGCTCGCCCAGCGTCTTGCGCAACCGCTCGACCTCCGCCGTAGCGGCACGCGCCTCGTCCGCGAAGGCCTGTGAGTCCTGGTCCGTGACGGCCAGAACAGCGCTCTTCTCCGCCTCGGAGGCCACTGCCAGGGAGTAGCGCATGCGCCCAACCATATCGGCCTTTCGCGCTTTGAGCTCGATTTGCTGGGCAGGGCTACGTTCGCGTTGGTAATGAAAAGCCAACAGAACCAGGACCAGCATAACGGCCGCCCCCGCCCCCATGCGAAGCAGGTCTGCGACGCTAGGCTTGAGTTTCACGATATTTTCCTACTTCCGTGACACAAGGTCATCATCTTCGTCTCCTAAGATGTGCAGCAGCCGTGCCATGTGACACGGGAAGCCTGGTGGTTGCAATGTCCTTTCGGCTCGGGTATTGCGAGTTGCAATTGCAACCAGCGGAGCGCGTTCGTAGTCTCGGCCTTCATGGTGCCCTATCCTCGCCGGTTTTCTCGGTACGTCCCGATGGTACTCGGTGTGATCGCGCTGGCGTCCGTCGGAGCGCTTGCGGCATGGAACTTCTTTCCTGCGCTCTTCCCTCCGCACGCTCACGACCTTCTCGGCGCTTTCCCGCTCGGCGTGATCGCACTTGCTTACCTCGCCCACCAAGTCATCGTTCGCCGTTCTGAACGAAAGGATCTCGCCAAGGCAACCCTGTTGGCGATCGCGTTCTTCTCTTGGGCAGCGAACCAACTCTGGCCAGACCTGCCACAGGCCGGGCTCTTCAACGACGCTGCCATCGCGTTGTTTGTCCTCGATGTGTTTCTGGCAATGATCGGTCGGTCACCAGGCTCCTCGGGCAGCTGTGGTGGAGAAATCCTGGATGCGTGACCAAGACGGCGTCCTTTCACTACGGCTTGTGCGCGAAGTGGTGCCACAAGAGCAGGAACAGGGCGACCTGCGAGGCTACGGGCAAGATGAAGGTTGCCGCAATGTAGCGGGCGATGCGTAGGCTGCGGCGCCGGCGCGTGACCGGCTGCAGGCGGTCACACAGGCCGGACACCGCAACTCGTTCGGGATGTTCGAGGTCCGCCTTCATCGCTCCCGCGCTGGAGTAGCGTTCGCCTGGATCGCGCCGCAATGCCCGCAGTACGATGTCTTCGGCTTGGCGTGAGATACCTGGGTTCAGGCTGCGTGGCGCTGGCGGATCGCCAAGCAGTCGCGCACTGGCCACTGCGAAGGGATTGTCTTCAGGAAATGGCGGCCGACCCGTCAGCATTTCGTAGAGCATGGCGCCGACGCCATAAATGTCTGCGCTTTTGCGCCCGCGTTTGCGTTTGATTTGCTCGGGCGCCAGGTAGTCCGATGACCCGATCGCAGGTGGAGCACCGGACAAGGTGAAGCGGGCTGTTTCCGCGGCGTGGGCCAATCCGAAATCGATGAGACGGATTCTCCCGTCTGGACACAACATCACGTTCGCTGTGTTCAGGTCGTAGTGTACAAACCCGTGCTCGTGAATGTAAGCAAGCGCCGTGCAGATCTGGCTGGCAATGGACAAGGCCTCGCATTCCGGTAGAGGACGTTGTTCGCCAAGCCGATCGGCCAGGGTGCGACCAGGGACGTACTCCGTGACCACGTAGGACCGCCGTTTATCCTGGGCCAGCGGAAGAAACTTCAGGATGAAGGGATGGTCGAGCTGGCGGCCAATCGCTTCTTCGCGTTCGAACATGGACCAGGCGCCCACGCCGCTGGAAAAGGCGGGGAGTCGGACCTTGACCACCACTGTCTCGCCGGGGTTCTGCAGATCCAGGGCTTTGAAGATCGTCGACATTCCCCCGTGTCCGATCTCCTCGCCGAGCAGGAATCGGCCATCGAGGGTCTGACCGGGGCTGGCTTTCGGTGCGGGGGGCATAGTGCGGGGTATCTCACCGGGTCGGGCCAGTCGCGCCGAACTGGCGGTCCAGCGCCAGGTTGACGAGCAGTACGTTCACATGCGGCTCGCCCAGAAATCCGAGATCACGACCCTCGCTGTGGTCGTCCACCACTTGCTGCACCCGTTCGGGCGCGATTCCGCGCGCGGCCGCCACGCGCGGGACCTGCCAGTTGGCCGCCTGTGGCGAGATGTGCGGATCCAGTCCGCTGGCCGAGGCGGTGACCAACTCCACGGGGACAGGCCCAGGGGCCTGCGGGTTTTCACGCGCCAGCCGAGTGGCATCGGCCATCACGCGCTCGCGCAGCTTGGCCGAACTGGGGCCGAGATTCGATCCGCCGGAGGCCAGCGGGTCGTAGCCGTTTCCCGCGGCCGAGGGACGGCCCTGGAAATACCAAGGCTTGCTGAACGACTGGCCGATCAAGGCAGACCCAACTGGGCTGCCGCTGGCAGTGTGAATCACGCTGCCCTTGGCGGCGCTGGGAAACAAGAGTTGGCCCAGGCCGGTCATCAGCAAGGGATAGCAGAGGCCAGTGAGAACCAAGGTAACCGCGGTGGCACGGAGAGCAATGAGGAAGGTCTTCATGACGGGCTCCTTCAAATGCGGCCGAATGCTGCGAGAATCATGTCGACGAGCTTGATGCCAATAAATGGCGCCACGATCCCGCCCAGTCCGTAAAGCAGCATGGAGCGCCGAAACAGCGCTGCGGCACCCAGCGGCCGGTACTTCACGCCTCGCAAGGCGAGCGGGATGAGCAGAACGATGATGATGGCGTTGAAGATGACCGCAGACAGGATGGCGCTCGACGGTGAGGCCAGGCGCATGACGTTCAGTGGCCCGATCTCGGGATACACGCCGGCAAACAGCGCGGGCAGAATGGCGAAGTACTTGGCCACGTCGTTGGCGACAGAAAAGGTGGTGAGCGCGCCCCGGGTCATGAGCAGCTGCTTGCCGACCTCGATCACTTCCAGCAACTTGGTGGGATTCGAGTCGAGGTCGACCATGTTGCCGGCCTCCTTCGCAGCCTGGGTGCCGGTGTTCATGGCCACGCCCACATCGGCCTGCGCCAGCGCTGGGGCGTCGTTGGTGCCATCACCGGTCATGGCGACCAGCTTGCCCTTGGCCTGCTCCTCTTTGATCAGGCGCATCTTGGCCTCAGGGGTGGCCTCGGCCAGGTAGTCGTCCACACCGGCTTCCTTGGCAATGGCAGCGGCGGTGCGCGGGTTGTCGCCTGTGATCATGACCGTGCGCACGCCCATGGCGCGAAAGCGCGCGAAACGTTCGCGGATGCCTCCCTTGACCACGTCGGTGAGTCGCACCACGCCGAGCACCTTGGCTCCCTCGGCCACAGCCAGGGGCGTGCCGCCCTGGTTCGCGATGTCGGCGGCGATGCGTTCGAGATCAGGGGGCACGCTGCTGCCCTTGGCCTCGACCCAGCGTCGTATTGCTTCCACCGCCCCTTTGCGTAGCTCGCGTCCGTCGAGATCGCACCCGCTCATGCGCGTGTGGGCCGAGAAGGGAACGAAGTGTGCCTTCAGCTCGCTGAGTTCGCGTCCGCGCAGCCGGAACTCCTGCTTGGCCAGCACCACGATGGATCGACCCTCGGGCGTTTCGTCGGCCAGGCTGGCCAGTTGCGCCGCGTCGGCCAGAGCCTCTGCCGAAACGTCTCCGATGGGCAAAAAGGCCGTCGCCATCCGGTTTCCCATGGTGATGGTGCCGGTCTTGTCGAGCAGCAAGACGTCCACGTCGCCGGCAGCCTCGATGGCCCGGCCGCTCATGGCGATCACGTTCTTGCGGATCAAGCGATCCATGCCCGCGATGCCGATGGCCGAGACCAGGCCGCCGATGGTGGTGGGAATCAAGCAGACCAGCAAGGCCACGATCACGGTTGGCGAGAGCCGGATGCCGGCGTAGAGCGCGAGCGGAACCAGGGTCACGCAGGCGAACAAGAACACCAGGGTCAGTCCGACCAGGAGAATGTGCAGGGCGATTTCGTTGGGCGTCTTCTGTCGGGCAGCGCCTTCGACCAGGGCAATCATGCGGTCGAGGAAGGTCTCGCCGGGGTTGGACATGATTCGTATCACGATGCGATCCGAGAGCACCTTGGTACCGCCGGTGACCGACGAGCGATCGCCGCCCGCCTCGCGGATCACCGGGGCTGACTCGCCGGTGATGGCCGATTCATCCACCGAGGACACGCCCTCGATCACCTCGCCGTCGCCGGGGATGAGTTGACCAGCCTCCACCACCACACGATCCCCGGCGCGCAAGTCAGTCGAGGCCACGGTGTCCTCGCCCCCGCCGTCACGCAAGCGCCGGGCGGGAGTCTGCGTGCGCATCTTGCGCAGTGAATCGGCCTGCGCCTTACCACGACCCTCGGCCACCGCCTCGGCGAAGTTGGCAAACACCACCGTGATCCACAACCAGACACTGATCCAGGCCGTGAACCACAGCGGGGCCGCTCCGGCCGGCCTCGCGATCAAGTCCCGCACGACCGTGAGAGTGGTGAGTACGCTGCCCACCTCGACTACGAACATCACCGGGTTGTGCGCCACCGCAGCCGGCGAGAGCTTACGCAGACTGTCCCAGACCGCCTGCCGGATGATGGCCCGATCGAGTAGCGACGGCGCTTTGCTGTGCGATTTCATCAGAACAACCTCCCGTGCGCAGCCAGGAAATGCTCGACCACGGGGCCGAGGCAGAGAGCGGGGAAAAACGTCAGCGCGCCGACAATCAGAATTACCGAGATGAGCAGGCCGGTGAAGAGCGGACCATCCGTCGGAAACGTCCCTGGTCCCGCCGGCGCGACGCGCTTCTTGGCCATGAACCCGGCTATCGCCAGCACCGGCACCATCATCAGGAAACGGCCGCCCAGCATGGCCAGGCCCATGGTGGTATTCCAGAAGTGCGTGTTGGTGTTCAGGCCCGCGAAGGCCGAACCGTTGTTGGCCGTGGCGCTGGTGAAAGCGTAGAGAATCTCGGACAGGCCATGGGGGCCGGCGTTGTTGAGCGAACTCACTCCGTAGGGGCTGACCGCCGCCCAGGCCGAGAAACTCAGGATGATGAGCGGAAATACCAGGACGTAGAGCATGACGGCCTTCATCTCGCGGCCCTCGATCTTCTTGCCCAGATACTCAGGCGTGCGGCCGACCATCAAGCCTGCGATGAACACCGAGAGCAGAACGAAGATCAGGATGCCGTATAGCCCCGCGCCCACGCCGCCAAACACGACCTCGCCCAGCTTCAGGTTCACCAGCGGAACCAGGCCGCCCAGTGGGTTGAAGCTGTCGTGCATGGAGTTGACCGCGCCGCACGAGGTTCCGGTGGTCGCGGTGGCCCAGAGCACGGAGTTGGCCACTCCGAAGCGCACTTCCTTGCCTTCCAGGTTGCCGGCGCTCTGGTCGAGCGGCAATCCGGCCAGCGCAGGGTTCGGCCGCGCCTCGGCGGCGTAGGCGGCGAGAACGCCGGCCAGGAACAGGATGGCCATGGCCCCGAATATCGACCATCCCTGCCGCTGTTTGCCCGCCATGCGGCCAAAGGTGTAGGTCAGCCCGGCGGGGATGCAGAGAATGAGCAGGATTTCCAGGAAATTGGTCAGCCCGTTGGGATTCTCGAACGGGTGCGCGCTGTTGGCGTTGAAGAAGCCACCGCCGTTGGTGCCGAGTTCCTTGATGACCTCCTGCGATCCCGTGGGTCCCATGGGAAGGATCTGCGCGGCCCCTTCCAAGCTGGTGACGTGAAGATAGGCGCTGAAGTTCTGGATGATCCCCTGGGAGATCAGCACCAGACCAAGGATGACGCTGAATGGCAAGAGAAGGTAGACGATTGAACGGATGAGGTCGACGATGAAATTCCCCAGCTGGACCGGCTGCCCTTCGCTCGGCCTACGCGTCAGCCCGCGCGCCAGCACCAGAGCCACCGCGATGCCCGCGCCGGCAGACACGAAGTTGTGCCAGGCCAGGCCGGCCATCTGGGTCAGATAGCTCATGGTCGTCTCGCCGCTGTACGATTGCCAGTTGGTGTTGGTGGTAAAGCTGACGGCCGTGTTGAAAGCGAGGTCAGGAGCCACCGGCCCCAACCCTTGCGGATTGAGCGGCAAGTGGTGCTGCAGTCGCTGGATGGCGTAGGTGACCACAACGCCAATGGCGCTGAAGATCAGCAGCGAGATGGCGTACTCGATCCAGGTCTGTTCGTCGTTGGGGGACGCGCCACACAGGCGAAGCAGCCAGCGTTCGAGGGGCGCCAGCACCCGGCGTGAGGGCCGCTCGGCGCCTTCGAACACGCGGTACATGTAATGGCCGAGCGGCTTGGTGATGGCCAGCAGGACCAGAAAGAGAGCCAGGATTTGCAACCAACCGTTGAAAGTCACAGCAACCCCCTAGAAGCGCTCCGGACGGAGCAAGGCGTAGACGAGATAGAAGCCGATTCCGATGGAAACGGCTCCGCCCAAAAGGTAATCGAGCAACATGATGATCTCCTCGAAGGGTCACAGCCACGCGCAGGCGCGCGCGTAGGCCAAGGCCAGCGCGAAGAAGGCCAAGGTGGTGAACAGGAAAATGGTGTCGGTCATGGCGTCGTCTCTCTTTTGGATGAAGGCTACGCATCCCGCATGCCAGGATTCCTGGCAGCGATTCCTGGCGCAAAGGGCGGCTCGGGCACGGCCGCGGCCTGCATTGTGCAACCAACGCCGCCCCGCGAATTGCATTCTGCACGGCAGCTAACAGGCGCCCTCGCGGCAGCCGACGGGCTATCATTAGTATTCGGCGCTCGCAAATGGCTCAGCAATTGCACAAAATGGCGGTCCGCCGCCGCGCGCCCACCATCCATGACCCCGGACCTTCTTCGCCCGCGTCCCGAGGACTTTCTGGAACTTGTCCAGAAGGGTAAGCGCGGTCGACTCAAGCTCTACATCGGCTTTGCCGCTGGCGTGGGCAAGACCTATCGCATGCTGGAAGAGGCGCATAGTCTGCGCAAGCGTGGCGTGGACGTGGTCGTGGGTTTCGTAGAGTCGCACGGCCGCGCGGAAACCGAGGCCCTGGTCGAGGGCCTGGAGGTGATTCCGCGGCGCCAGGTCGAGTACCGGGGAGTGGTGGTTGAGGAGATGAGCCTCAACAAGATCCTAAAGCGCAATCCCGCGGTGGCCCTGGTCGACGAGTTGGCCCACACCAACGTACCGGGCAGTCACAACAAAAAGCGCTACCAGGACGTGCTCGAGCTGCTCGATGCCGGTATCAACGTCATCGCCGCACTCAATGTGCAACACCTGGACAGCCTCAACGATCTGGTCGGACGCGTGACCGGCGTGGTGGTTCGCGAGACGGTTCCGGATAGTTTCCTCAAGCGGGCCGATCAGGTCGTCAACCTGGATCTGGCTGTCGAGGACCTGCAGGAACGTCTGCGCACCGGCAAGATCTACGCGGCTGACAAGGTCCCGTGGGCGCTGGAGCACTTCTTCACCGAGGAGAACCTGACCCACCTGCGCGAGCTGGCCCTGCGCGAGGTGGCCGAGAGCGTAGAACGCAGCAGCTTCGCCCGTGCGCCGCTGGCTCAGCCCCGCGAGCGAGCAGCCGCCACCAACAGCCGCGTGATGGCGTGCATGTCCTCCAACCCACCCCGTGCGGCCATGCTGCTGCGCCGGGCTTCGCGGCTGGCCGGGCGCTACAACACCGACTGGTTCGTGGTGTTCGTGGAAACCCCCAACGAGTCTCCCGAGCGCATCGATGCGGAGGTCCAGCGGCACCTGCTGGCCAACATCGAGAAGGCGCGCGAACTGGGCGCGGAGGTGGTTCGGCTGCGCGCCGAGGATCCGGTGGACGCGATCCTCGATTTCGCGCGCTCCCACAGCGTCGGGCACATCATCGTGGGGCGGTCACATGTGGCGTGGTGGAAGCAGATGCTGGGACGATCGGTGCCCCTGCGCCTGGTCAAGGAGGGTGCGGGATTCGACATCCACATCGTTTCACTGGCCGAGGAAGAGGAGCGGCCGTGACCTTCAAGGCCAAGCTGATTTTGGCCCAGGTGCCCTTGGCCATCGCATTGGCCCTGGTGGGTGGGATCTCGGCGACGGTAACCACCCGGCTGGGCGAGGAAACGGGCAGAATTTTCGTGGACAACTACCGCAGCGTGCGTGCGGCGGAAAGGATGAAGGAGTCTCTCGAGCGGATCGGCAGCTTCCCCCTGTTGGCACTGGCGGGACACGGCGTGAAGTCCGTGGTGGACATCTCCCAACACCGCAGCGCTTTCGAACGTGAGTTGCGCGTGGAGGAGAACAACATCACCGAACCGGGCGAAGGCGAGGCGGCCGCAGCATTGCGCAAGAGCTGGACACGGTACCAGCAAGCGCTCGATGAATTTCTGGCCGCCACCACACTGGAGGCTTGGGATCGTTTGTACTTCGAAGCCCTGTCGCCTGCTTTTGCCGAGACGAAGCAGGCTGCTGATCGGATTCTCGACATGAACCAGGACGCGATTGTGCGCAAGAGTGAGCAGGCCGAGCGAAGTGCGCAGCGATTCCAGCAACTGGTCGTCATCGCCGTGGCGGCAGCCCTTCTTGGCGGACTCCTGGTCTCCATCTCCTTGACCACGCGTCTGCTGCGACCGCTGCGCGTGGTGGGCGCGGCAGTGCGGCGCTTCGGACAGGGAGATCTGCACGCGCGCGCGCGGCTCCATGGCCGTGACGAGGTAGCGGAACTCGCGGCCGAGTTCAACACCATGGCCGATCATTTGGAACGCTACCGGGCCAGCTCCCTCGGCGAGTTGCTGCAGACCCAGCAGGCAGCCCAGGCGGCCATGGATGGCTTACCCGATCCGGTGGTGATGCTGGACGACGCTGGACACGTCCAGGCCATCAACACGGCGTCGAGCCGCCTGCTCGGCCTGGATGCCGATCTGCGGCCCAAGGACCCGCTCGCCACCATCGACCCAGCGGTGCGCTCGCTTCTCGACCGCGTTCGAGCCCACGTGGTCGGTGGCCGGGGCGCCTACGTTCCCAAGGGTTTCGAGGAGGCGCTGCCGGTCGGGGATCACATCTTCCTGCCGCGAGCCGCGCCCATCTACGGTGACGCGGGCGAGGTGACGGGCGTAGCGATCGTCCTGCAGGACGTGACCCGGTTGTTCCATTTCGACGAGCTGAAGAGCAACTTGGTGGCCACGGTGGCGCATGAATTCCGGACGCCGTTGACCTCGCTGCGCATGGCGATTCACCTGTGCACCGAGGGCGCCGTGGGCTCGCTGACCGACAAGCAGGCTGATCTGTTGTTTGCGGCCCGCGAGGACTGCGAACGATTGCAGACCATCGTCGACGATTTGCTCAATCTTTCGCGCATCGAATCCGGCAACATCGACCTGCACAAACGGCGGGTCACGCCCGAGACGCTGGTGAACCTGGCCCGCGACGCGCACCGCTCCGCCGCGGAGGCACGGCAGATCACCCTGCGCTCTGAGGTGGCGCCCGGGTGCCCAGAGGCCTTTGCCGATCCGGATCGCCTGGATTTGGTATTCAGCAATTTGCTGGGCAATGCCATCCGCTACTCATCGCCCGAGAGCGAGATCGTCGTGCGTGCCATGCCCGAAATCGCCAGCGCGCCGGCCGGTGAGCCTGATGCGAGTGCGGGCCACTGGATCCGCTTCGAGGTCAGCGACCAAGGACCGGGCATTCCCCAGCAGTACCAGGCCGAATTGTTCGAGAAGTTTTACCGCGTCCCCGGCAGTCCTCCGGGCGGCTCAGGCCTGGGTCTGTTCATCGCCCGTGGCATCGTGCAGGCGCATGGCGGCCGCATCGGCGTAGTCAGCGAGCCAGGAAAAGGCGCGACCTTCTGGTTCACCGTGCCCGCCGCTCCCGATCTGACGGCGTAGAAGCGCCTGATGAGAGAGGCCGAGGCTCGCCAAACCAGAGTTCTGCAACCCCGTGGCCGAGCAGCTAGAGGACGATGGTCACGCCACAGGCGGGGCAGACAGCCGTGATACTCGTGGCTGGTACAATGAATATGCCTTCTCCGCAGGAAAGCAGGCTCTGCCTGATCTTGCCTGCCTCTTGCGCAGCGACCACTTGCTCAAGAGGTGAGCTAGCCTAGGACCGGGCGTTCCTGTGTGCGTGCACGGGTGAATCAATATGGGTTCTCACGCGTGCGGGGACCCTCCTGATCCCACCCGCGCAGCCCAGAACGTATTCACCGGCGGGCGGGGTGGCTCCTGCGGGCGCTACCGGCTGCTGTGGGGCCCAGTCGGTTCGCCGGCACACGCGGCAATCGCGTGTGAGTCGGCAACCTGCTACTCTGGCTGGCCTCGATCGATGGAGGATTCATGACACGTCGTCGCGCCACTCTGCCCTTTGCGTGTGCCGGACTGGCGCTGGCCGTGATGGCAGGCCGAAACGCCCATGCCGGAGAGCATCCTGCGGCGCCCGAATGCAACACCGCGGATCTGCTCGCGGGTCGAATGCCATCCGCGCAGGAAGAAGTCAACGGCAGCGCCGCCCTTGTCACTGATGGCGCGGTTGCGCCCGAGGGGGCGCTCTGGGACGCGCCGGCCGCCGTCAAGCTGGCAAGCCGCTCTGCATCGATAACCTATGACCTGGGCGAGCCGCGCAAGGTGAGCGCGCTCTTCCTGCAAGCCGACGCAAACGACACCTACAAAATCGCCGGCTCGATCGACGGGCAGCCGGGAAGCTTTCGCGCGCTGGCGGAGGTCGCCAACGTGGTCGACCGGGGGCCTGGTCTGCGCATCCGCTCTGTCCAGATCGAACCGGTGATGGTGCGCTACCTGCGTATCGGCGAGGCGAACGGCGACGGATCCTATTCAGTCTCCGAATTCGCCGCGTATTGCCTCGCCCCGACACCTTTCCCACCGGTCATGCGTACCGTCGACGCGCCCCTGGCGGCTTCACCGCAGTTTCCCGCGGAGCCGGGAATGGCGGAGCCCGCGAGGAGTGCCCCGATTGGCTGGCTCGAGATCTTGCTGGCCGTGGCGATCGTGTCGCTCGCCGGAGTACAGATCGCCCGCAGGAAACGCCGCCGGGGTGCGCCGCCGGCTCCCAGCAGCGCGGACGAACGACCCTTTGCGCTGCTCCTGGTGCTGTTTGTGGCCAGCGGATGCGCAGCGCTGATCTACGAGGTCGTCTGGTTCCAGATGCTGCAGCTCGTACTCGGGTCTTCGGCGGTTTCAATCGGGGTTCTCTTGGGAACCTTCATGGGCGGGATGTGCCTGGGCAGCCTTGGGCTTTCGCGCTTTGTCACCCGCCATCGGCACCCCTTGCGTGTCTATGCCATCCTCGAAATCGCGATCGGTGTTTCCGGGATCCTGATGCTGGGGGCGATACCGCTGGTCCAGTATGTCTACACGGCCGTGGTCGGGCACGGCGTCCCGGGGCTGCTCTTGCGCGGCTTGTTCGGGGCGATCTGTCTTCTGCCGCCGACCGTGATGATGGGGGCCACGCTGCCCGCGGTTTCGCGCTGGGTGGAAATGAGCCCGCGGGGCGTCTCGTGGCTCGGGACCTTCTATGCCGGCAACACGCTCGGGGCAGTGTTTGGCTGTCTGCTTGCGGGCTTCTATCTTCTCCGAGTTCACGACATGCACACCGCGACCTTCGTCGCCGTCGCCTTGAACGCGGCGGTCGCCGTGGGCGCGCTCGCGCTCGCGCGGACCCGTCCCGGGGCCGCGCCACGGGACACCAGTCGTGACCTGCCGGCCCCCGCGATCACGGGTCCGACGATACCCGCTTGGATCATCTATCTGGCGATCGGGCTTTCGGGGATGAGCGCGCTGGGCGCAGAGGTGATTTGGACGCGGCTCTTCGGGCTGCTCTTG
>Ga0224520_1000121_pt1 | contig 25381 bp, 15 predicted proteins | sample CFST25metaG_2_FD_180684 | JGI IMG/M metagenome (GOLD analysis project Ga0224520, IMG submission 180684) | Peat soil microbial communities from Stordalen Mire, Sweden - C.F.S.T-25 | ecosystem: Environmental > Terrestrial > Soil > Wetlands > Peat | place: Sweden: Norrbotten County, Stordalen Mire... | reverse complement strand
ATAGAAAAACTATCTTTGAAAATGAAGTTCTTTAATAGTATGTTTCTTTGAAAATCGGTAATTAACGATGCAGAAACACTTGCATTCCTATTTACCGAAAACCTGCATTTGTAATTACCGCTTACATCTTAGTTAGTGGAATAACGATTACACAATCAGTTTAAACTGGCGTGTGGCCAATTTGTCCATTTTTTTATATGACAATAAACTGTGAAGGTTTTAAAATGGATTTTTTATTAAGAATTTTTTTTATTAATTTTGCTTAAGCGTTGAATAATTAATTACATTTGATCAAAGTACCTTTATTATGTAACTTAAATGTTATTTATTTTAAATCACTATTTTCATGACTTCAAAAAATCTATATTACGATATCATTGAAAAGTTACGTAACGAAATATTAGGCGGCAAATTAACTTTTAGCAGTTTGTTGCCTCCAGAGAAGGAGTTTGCAAAATCTTTGAATGTATCACGTCCTACTATTGCGAAAGTTTACGATGCGTTACAAAACGAAGGACTTGTCAAAAAAAGAGCGGGATTTGGGACTTCGATAATTTATAACAAAAATAAAAAACCTTTTACTTTTGGCTTGTTGCTTCCCGGTTCGGGAGAATCAGAAATTTTCGGAATCATAAATGATCAATTTTTGATACTGGAGAAGGAAAAGGACTTCAATTGTTTTTGGGATGGCACGATTGCCAATAAAGCTGATATAAGGCAGGATATTATTTTAAAGATATGCCAGTCTTATGTCGAGAGGAAAGTTGACGGTGTATTTTTTACTCCTTTAGAAAGAACACGTAAATCGATTTATTTAAATGAGTCAGTTTGCAAAATATTTGATTCTGCAAACATACCTTTATTGCTAATCGACAGGGATATATACTTTTTCCCTAAGCGAAGCAAATATGATATTGTTAGCATAGACAATTTCCATGCCGGTTATATTATGACCAAAAATTTGATAGATAACGGTTGCAATAATATTCACTTTTTTTACAGAAAGGACTCAGCTAATAGTGTGAATATTCGCCTTTTAGGTTGCCGCAATGCTTGTTTTGATACTGGAATCCCATTCAATTCTGAGAATATTATTGTTGGTGAGCCTTCTGATTTGGATCTGGTCAGAAAAATAAAAATTATACCAAAGAAAACTGGGATTCTTTGTGCAAACGACTCTACTGCAGCAGTTCTTATGTCAAGCATGAACAAATTAGGGATCATAGTATCTTTGGAGATCTTAATTGCAGGATTTGATGATATGAAATATGGAAAAAACTTGCAAGTACCGTTAACGACCTACAGACAACCAATCATAGATATTGTAAGAATAAGTTATGATATTATGCTAAGCAGAATATTAAATCCTAACCAAACAGCAGCTAATATTAATCTCATTGGCAAATTGATCTCTCGTGAGTCTACTATCTTTAAGTCTTAATCTGTCTGATTACACACTTAGATACCGGATTTCACACGTAATTATGAATTTAAATTAAACATTAAGCCTTAAGCCTTCAATTTGAAGCAAATTGTTTTTTTGTTAGAATAAATAAATTTTGAAATCAGAATTTTTGGAGATGTCAACGGATACATATGAAAGATTGCATGCAGATAATCATATTTTATTAATCTATTTACAAAGTGATGAAAAGTAACCGGAATGTAATAGGCTATTCGCTCATAGTAGCTCTTGGAGGATTTCTCTTTGGATTAGATACTGCCGTCATTTCTGGCGCTGAAAAAACAATTCAACAACTGTATAATTTATCCAATGGTTGGCTTGGCTTTACGGTTGCCATTGCCCTTATTGGAACTATTGTTGGATCATTTTCTGCAGGATGGCCATCCGAATTATTTGGTCGTAAAAAAGTCTTAATATTCATAGCCCTTTTATATGGGTTTTCTGCACTGGGTTGCGCATTTACCCCAAGTTGGTTAATACTTGTGATATTAAGATTCCTCGGTGGTGTGGCTATTGGGGCTTCCTCTGTAATCGGTCCCATATATATCGCTGAAATTGCACCAGCAAAAATACGTGGTAGGCTGGTTGCATTTTTTCAGCTGAATGTTGTTTTTGGGATTTTTATAGCATTTATATCAAATTATTTTTTTGCAAATATTGGTGATAACGCCTGGAGATGGATGTTAGGTGTGGTTGCCGCGCCCTCGTTTATTTTCTTTGGGCTGGTATTCCTGATACCTGATAGTCCACGCTGGCTGGTAAAGCACAACCGTATTAAAGAAGCAAGAAATGTGCTTGTGCTGTGCGGAAGAACAACCGAAATTGATAATGAGATCCAAGATATTGTTGAATCAATGAATATACATAATGATTCACTGGCCGAAAGGCTTTTTAGCAAAAAATATTCTCGCCCAATTCTGTATGCAGTGTTACTTGCTGCCTTCAATCAATTGTCCGGTATTAATGCAATTATGTATTATGCTCCCCGTATTTTTGAGATGACCGGCCTTGGCAGTAATACCTCATTCCTTCAGTCTGCTGTAATTGGAGGAACCAATTTGATTTTCACCATAATAGCAATGTCAATTATTGATAGGTATGGAAGAAGAACACTCCTGATCGTTGGTTCTTTCGGACTAACAATATTTCTTGGTCTTATAGCAAGAGCATTTTATCTTAAAGCTTTTGACGGATCAAGTGTAATGTGGTTTCTTGTTGGGAATCAGATATTTTTTGCCATGTCGCAGGGTACTATCATTTGGGTGTTCATTTCTGAGATTTTTCCAAATGTTATACGTTCCAAGGGGCAGGCGTTGGGTAGTTTCACACATTGGTTTGGTGCTGCAGCAATTTCGTGGACATTTCCTATTATTGCTAACAGCTCGGCTTTTGGACCAGGAAATGCATTTTTGTTTTTCAGCATCATGATGTTACTTCAATTACTTTTTGCGTGGAAGCTGATGCCAGAAACAAAAGGGAAATCTTTGGAACAAATTCAAATAGACCTGGGCATTAAATAATAATTTACTTTTTTTATTGGACTCTTTGGATTTGAATTTATTACAATTTATTGGTCTGTTAATTTGTTTGGTTGATAGGCAGAAGGAATAGAAAGCCTGTCTGGAAAAGAAAGAACCTGTCTTTTAAATTGCAATGAGTCATCGGTGTTTTAATAAATTTGAAATGGAACAAAAAGCTCGAGCTATGCCGGAATTATATTTTATTGGAATTGATATTGGGACAAGCACGATTTGCGGAGTAATTTATGATACTGAAAGCAGGAAGATGCGATCCATTGTAAAAGAAAATGCTTCTAAGTTAGAGACAACAAATGAATGGGAAGACTTACAGGATCCACAAATTATTTTATCAATAGTGCAAGGAGTTATTAATGAATTTATAAAGGAATATAAGAATATAAAAGGCATTGGAATTACCGGACAAATGCATGGAATCCTTTATGTTGATAAGCATGGGAATTCCATTAGTCCGTTATATACCTGGCAGGATGGCAGAGGAAACCTGATCTATAATAATGATCTGAGTTATTCAGACTATTTGGCAAATGCTACAGGTTATTCTGTTCCTGCTGGATATGGCCTTGCAACACATTTTTATAATTTAAAAAATGGTATTATTCCGGAAATATCATTCAAGATATGCACCATCATGGACTATATAGTTATGAAGCTGACAACTAGCAACATTCCTGTGACTGACAATTCAAATGGTGCGAGTCTTGGATTCTTTGATTTGAGGAATTCGAGGTTTGATTTAGAGGCAATTAAGAAAGTATCAATCGATCCTGAAATTCTGCCTGAGATTTTACCTGCCAATCATATTATTGGGAAATACACCAATGACATATTTGTATGTAATGCTATAGGGGATAATCAAGCCAGCATCCTAGGATCAGCAAATAATATAGAAAAATCGATTTTTATAAATATTGGAACCAGCAGTCAGATTTCGATTTATATAGATAAATATATTCAGATTGAAACGCTTGAATTGAGGCCGTTCCCTGGTGGGGGATATATTCTTGTAGGCTCCGCTCTATGCGGAGGTTACTCTATTGTTATATTAAAGAATTTCTTTGATGAAGTTTTAAAGATGTATTGTACGCAACCAATTGATAATTATTACTTTTATAAAGTAATGAATTCATTGGATTATTTCGGTGAAGATTTTATGGAATCCATTCAAGTTGAAGCGCTCTTCAGGGGTGCACGTTTAAGTCCATACAAAAGAGGACTGATTAAAAATATATCTACGACAAATTTTACACCTGTGAATTTGATTTTCGGTTTTCTTCATGGAATCTGCAATGAATTATATGATTTTTATATTAAAATCCCGGAAAAAAATAGGAACAAAATAGAAAGTCTGGTCGGCTCGGGCAACGCAATCAGGAAAAATACTATTCTTACCAGAATGTTAGAAGACAAATTTGGGCATAAAATGGTTATTCCTGAATATTGTGAAGAAGCTGCATTTGGAGCAAGTCTATGCGCAATAGTTGGAGTAAATTATGTTGACAACTTTCTGGATATCGTGAAATTTAAATAATAATGAAAGTGTAATTGATATTCTTTAATATTTTTATTTACAGGCTTTTATTGTTATGAAGTTAAACATTCATTGATTAATCATCTTTAATTTTACATCATGAGAACTGAAATCCTTATTATAATCTTTGCCACGATGTTGATTTCTGCATCTTGTACTAAAAACTCTGAATACAAAAGTTTAATAGGAGATTGGAAGTTATATAATGCGAATTTTGATACTCCTACGTTGAGCTCAGCATTTATTTTCAAGGCGAAAAAATCACTTGAGTCATCTAATTTTAATTTTCAACAGGACAATCATTTCCAGATTATTGATTTCTCCAATTCCGGTGGAAGTTATACAGGTATATGGGATTATTCAGCCAAAACAAAGAAACTCACATTCTTTTATCCCGATTTCAAGGTAGATCCTGAAGTATTTGAGGTCATTAAATTATCAAGAAATTCATTGATCATCAGACATAATATTAAGTCCGTGGGCATTTTAGAGTATAAATTGAGAAAGATAAAATAATTTCAATAGCATTTAATATTTATTAACATCCCTGTTAAAATTATCGACTTATCCAGTTCCTGCCTTATCGAAATACCCAAAGGCTTTGATGTAAAGTGACAGAATGTAATCATCAACGCTAAGTAATGTAGCTTTTTGAAATTTTTAGTTTGATAACTTTATCTGGTATGTTTAATCGTGTAGGAAGGTAGTGATTAATTCACTCATTGTTTTCTCAGGCGACATGCACGTTGTTCGGCATACGGCGGATCTTAAAAATACAGATTTATCGTAAACCTCTGAGATACCACAAGGACAAAATTGTGGAAGGAGAACAACATCAACATAAAGTTTAGAATTGGGCTATCGGCTATTTAATAGTAGCCTTTTATGGTATTTATAAATCCAAGCATATCAAATGGATATGCCTAAACGGACAAGATTATCCGTTCTTGCACCGATTTTCTTATATTGATTATAATAGCAAATGCGTGACTTGCATCGCAACTATTTATCAGCCGTTTAGCAATGAGTGCAAATGTCGTCCAATTTCAAGTAGTTGAACCTTGTATGGTTTGGTTGAGTTTGTTTACTATGACTTCCATCCTACTACCGATGCTTCTTCCGTTTAGTTCTTTAAGTCTAGCCTTGAGGCTTTTGATTGGTTTGGCGTGTACTCTTATTATTGCCATTCCATTATTCCAGTAAAAGCTAAAACCTAAGAACTTCCTTTTTGTCGAGTAGACTATAAAGCTTTTCTCCCTATGGACTTTAAGTTTCAAACGCTTTTCAATAAGCTGACTTAAGCTGTCCGTTATGAGGTTGCCTAACTTCTTACTTTTAACATAAATATTGCATTTATTTGCATACCGAAAGAACGGACGGACTCGTCTTTCCAGTTCCTTGTCCAATTCATGTAGTATTTCATTGGATAGCAATAGGCTTATCGACCCACCTTGAGTTTTAGCATTTGAATGCGGTTTACCAAACCTCCAAGCATCACACCCGATTTAATGTATTATGCCCTGATTAGTCTTAAAACTCGTGTGTCGATTATTTTTTAGCAAGAAAATACATCAACTTATTATGGGTTACTTCATCAAAGCACTATTCTAAATCCAGATTAACTACTACTTTATACCATTAGTTAATGTATTGCTCTGCCTTTTTAATGGACTGATGAACATTACATACTGGACGAAAGCCATAACTGTAATCAAAAAACTCTTTCTCAGAAATCGGGAATAATACTTGCGCAATTGCCTTTTGTACCATCCTATCAACAGCCGGCGGAATACCAAACAGCATTAATCCACTATCCGATTTGGGTATTTCTACACTGCATATAGGATGAGGTCGATGCTTTTCTCCCAGTAAAGATTGTTTGAGGCTCACATTATGTTGTTTAAGGTAAGGCAGAAGTTCATCCACCTTCATCCCATCTATAACGATGACTGCCGCCGTTCTTTTTCCCCGATTTTAGTCGAGGTTCAGGTTGCTCCGATTCATAGCTTTTTCAAGCAATTTCCTACTCTTTACGCTATTAATGTCTTCGACTCTTGTCTAACCTGGATCATAACTCTCCCTCGTTGTCATTAAGTTCCACTCCTGCTTCGGTGGAGAGCCCTACTTTATTGCGGGATTGGCTGCTTTATTTACACTGCTCACAAGTCATTTAAAGTTTAAAGATATCTTTACATTCAGCCCTTCTCCCAATTTGCAAGATATTATGGCCTCGACTGACTCCTGACCATTCAATTTTACTTAACTGTTAAGGTTGTTGGTTCTGATTCACAGCCCCAACATATTGGTCAGGTCTCCTCAGAGAAGTACGATAACCATTATCTATATACTTGTTGCATTTGCTCCAAAGGGTTCGGATAGTATGGGATTTTGCTGCCAGCTTCCTTCAGAATCCATTTCACAATGGAACCCTGCTCTTGGCTAGTAATTTCTATTAGCAAGTTGAAAGCAGGCTTGCACCGCCAAGCTAGCGCTCATACCGGGCGCACAATAAAAATCTTCCGGAGTTTGATCTTCCGGAAGATTTATTAGAAAAGTAAAAACTCAGCTCTGAATTGTTTGAGTTTTGTTCAGTTTTGTTTCTTACCAACCATTATTCTGTACATAAAGTCCAGGTTTAACAAAATTAATTTGAATCTGAGGAATTGGCAAATATTCGTCCCTGTTCTTTGTAAAATGGGCATCAGCAAGAAAAGGCCACTTTTGTACTTCCTTTGCAAAGTATGCATTTAATGTTTCAGCCGCAATTCCCCATCTAACAAGATCGAAAAATCGACGGCCTTCCGTACAGAATTCCAACCTATCTTCCCATTGCAAAGCCTGTCGGGCAAAAGCCTGCGTCCATGTACAATTTACTCCATCAACATATTCATTTATCTTATAATTGGAAATGGGAGTGTTATCTGCACGTTTTAGCATATTTTCACTGTTAGCCGCTCTTGCTCTGATCTGGTTAATAAGTGGTAAAGCTGAAATCTGCTGTCCTAATTCAATTTCTGCTTCAGCTTTCCATAAAAGTACCTCATCATAACGAATGATATCAGCATTTCTTGAAGTACCCATAAAAGGCCCTAATTTTACGAAACAAGAACTGGAATAAAGCTCCAATGATTTCATACTGGTCAAATATCCGTAAGTTTCCGGCACACGTCTCCAACCTTTTGTCATAATAAAATTAGGATCATACTTCCAGGGATGGGTTGGAATGCCAATCGTATGATCCATTCGTGGATCAACAGTTGGAGTCTTCCAATCAATCGAGCTTATCAAAGCACTGTCGCTTACGTTGGCCCATGTATCTATATTATATAAAAAGTTGTCATTATAGTTATTAAACATCGGAAGGCCGGTTAAAGGATCCGTTTTAAAGGCATTTAGCATTGAATAACTTGGATTGAGAAAGTCACAGCAGCCATATTGAGTAGCCATATTATAACAAACACCACAATCCAATTGGATTTTGCCATTGAGCGTACCGTCATTTTGTGAAAATTGAACAGCAAATACTGATTCAGGTGTGTTGTCATATCCACAAAGGAAATTTTGCGCAAAATCCGAATTCAGATGATGTGTCCCTGAGTTGATAACGCTATCGCATAAATTAACAACTTCTTGGAGTTTTGCAGCATTAATAGAGGTTACATTATTACTTTCATCCTGTTCGTAAGCCTGATAGAGCCGGACTTTTGCTAGATAAGCCTCTGCAGCAACCTTGCTTGCCCTTCCAACCTGGGTTTGAACCAAAGGTAGATTATCTATTGCAAACTGAAAATCATCTGCAATTTTATCCCAATATTGATCACTTGTATATACCCGATTGGATATTGTATTTAAATTACTTTTTGCTATTGAATCACTAGCCCAAACAGGATGCTTAAATAATATTTTGAGTAAAAAATTCCAGTGAGCTCTCAGGAATCGGCATTCAGCCTGGCTCTCTTTCTTGTTCGGATACTGATCTTCTGTAGTGCTATTCAGCCTTCTTAAGGCTTCATTAGTTCTTCCTATGTTTTCATAAAGTGCTACCCATGCGCCATTCACCTCACCAGTACTTGTTGGGGTCAATAAATAAAATGTCTCCATAATATGTTGATCAGAATTATCAGTGACTCCACCGCCACCCTTATAGGCGTCATCGGCGCGAATACTACCAAATACCCAAGGAATAGCAAAAGCTTGTTCAAGGAAAAAATCATTTGATAAATTTGCATAGGCCGAAATTACCAGGGCATCTATTGCTGCTGGACTATTTAAATCAGATGAAGAGACTACTCCATTCGGCGTATAATCAAGGAATGATTTCTTGCAGGAACAAATCGCTATGACTATAAAGATTGAAAATATATAGAAAATACGTTTCATAGTTTTATATATTTAATAGGTTAATTTAAAATGTTACATTTAATCCTACCGTAAAATTTCTTGTCAGAGGATAATTTTCATTTGGATCTTCTGGATCAGGCGCATACATTTTGTTGGCACCTTTATTTTGATAAATCCAGAATACGTTATCAGCCATTACATAAACACGTAACTGCTCCAGTTTCAGTTTTTTTGTGATATTACTAGGGATAGAATATGATAGTTGCGCATGCCGTAATTTTATATAATCACCGTTTACATAAAAGTAGTCTGATGGCCTGTCTTCATTATTATTATTGCTCAGGCTTAATGCCGGAAGAGTTGCACTTGTATTAGTTGGTGTCCAGGCATCAAAAACCGCAGTGCCAAAGTTCATACTGGGATAAACCCTGGTCTGATCCCACTTTGTTCCATCATAAATCTTTTTCCCGCCAACTCCATTAAAAAATAAAGACAAAGCGAAGCTCTTGTAACTAACATCTACACTAATTCCATATTCATATTTAGGCAGAGTAGTTCCAAGCCATGTCTGGTCCAAATTATTTATTACGCCGTCACCATTTAGATCTTTATATCGAATTCTTCCAACTGCTTTCCCTGGTTGATCAGGAGCCGCGTCAACTTCTGCCTGGGTTTGGAATAAACCGTCGGTTACATATCCGAATATAGCTGATTGGGAATGTCCTAGGATAGTTTGCACACCGTTGCCAGGATAAGCATCGATAACTGATGTCGGCAAAGAAGTAACTTTATCACTGAAGGAACTGATTGTTCCGGAAATGCTATAATCAAAATCACCGGATTTATTTCTGTAACCCAATACCCCCTCAAATCCTTTGTTGGATATATTGGCACCGTTTTCCCATTGGCTTCCGCCCTCTCCGATAACACCTGCATAAGGTGGTTCTATCAATATGTTTCTAGATTTGCGACTGAAATAATCAAATGATCCGAAAATCTTATTCCTTAGTAACCCAAAATCAACCCCGACGTTTATCTCGTCGGTCGTTTCCCATTTAAGATTTTCATTTTCCAGTTGGGTCGCCACATAACCGGAAGGAAGATTGCCTTGATTAGCACCATTGATATCATAAGCGCTACCAATTGTTCTCCATGCCCCATACCAGCTTCTGAAGTCCATTGTTCCATAATTAGGAGCATAAAGACCAAATCTGGCCAGATCGCCAATTTTCTGATTACCTACTTCCCCAACTCCAGCCCTCAACTTCAAATTTGATATTGCCGTGATGTTCTTAAGAAAGTCTTCGCTATTTAATCTCCATCCTAGGTTTAAAGCAGGAAATAATCCAAACTCATTATTTGTTCCGAACCTGGAAGAACCATCCTCACGGAGTGTTACCGATGCTAGGTATTTTTCTGCAAAGTTATAGTTTATTTTGCCAAAATAAGAAAGTAACTGATATCCTATATCGTTTCCACCATCCGTGGCATTACCTGTACCGGCATCAAGCTGAAAATAATTTAAAGTCTGAAGCGCAAAGCCTTGTTTACTAGCTGTAATTGTTTTATAATCTTCTTTTATTGTCTCCATACCGACAAGAAAATTAAATGAGTTCTTGCCCAAAACAAGATTATAATTTGCTGTATTAGTCCAAGTCCAGTTGAAACGAAGTCCGTTAAATTCACTTAAGCTGTTTATCGTTTGATGTAAAAATCCCTCAGTATAGGTTTGTTCAATCCACGAGTTATTTGAAGCCGTATAATCCACTCCGAAACTTGATCTGAGAGTCAAATTCCTAACCGGAGTCAGTTCTACATATACATTCCCGAATAGTATCAGATTATTATCCTTGTTATCTTTATGAATGTACAACATATGAAGTGGATTATTCCTGTCAGACATTCCCGACCCGAGGGGGCCAGCCCAATCTCCGCTGGTAGTATATATAGGCATGAAAGGATTCTCATAATAGGCTAGATACTCCATTGAAGCTCCACCCAAATCGAGTGGTTCAGGGGTTTCAGTTGTGTGTGCAATATTCAAATTCTCACCAATCTTTAATATGTTATTTATTATTTTGTAAGATGAATTAAGACGAAGGTCTAATCTATCATAATCCGAATATCTTTCGACTCCCTGATTTTTGAGATATCCTATTTGCAACACGGCAGAGCTCCTGTCTGTCCCTCCTGAAATACTCAAATTATTGTTTGTCATAAATCCTGTTCGATATACTTGTGACTGCCAATTAGTGCCAGGCACTTGCATTTGTTCTCCACCGTCCGAACTTCCACCAATCCACTGGACAGGGATAACTTTATTGAGCTTGGCAGTAGCCCCGGTACCAGTATATTGATAAGAATAGAGTGCACTTTCACTGATCGGATCAATACCATCGTTAATGCAGGCCTGCCATAGCGCTGCACCGTGTTGAATGGTGTTACAAACACTTATGTTGTTATCCCGAACCTCCATGGTTCCGCTGGTTGAAAACTGTACTTGTACTTTTCCCTGCTGTCCTTCTTTGGTAGTTATGATAATAACCCCGCTTGATGCTCTGGCACCATAAATAGATGAAGCCGAAGCATCTTTCAGAACCTGGATGGACGCAATTGAATTAGGGTCAATGAATTGCAGTGGATTAGAATTCTTAGTAAAACTACCTGTGGCGGTTCCACGACCTGAAGATACATTATAAGAAGTAGTAGGCACACCATCAATAATATAGAGTGGTGAGTTATCTCCCAGTGTATTAAGACCACGGATTAGAACTGTGCCTGATTCACCACTTGGTTGCCCGGTGGTCTCCGTATAGAGGCCAGGGACACGCCCTTGCAGGGTTTCCATCACACTTGTTTTAGGAACATCGACAATATTGTCAATATTAACTACTGAAATGGACCCAATTAAATCAACTTTCTTCTCCTTACCATAACCGGTAACAACAACCTCGTCCAAAGATGTCGAAGAGGGATCCAAAGCAATATCGATAGTTTTGGATTCCCTTATGGGCAATTCTTTTGTTATATAACCAATAAATGAAAACACTAAGATGGCGTCCTTTTTTACTTTGAAGGAGTAATAACCAGCTGCGTCGGTAAGAGTTCCATTTGTTGTTCCTTTTTCTAGTACTGAAGAACCTGGTAAAGGAACATTTGTCGATGCTTCGGTAACCTTTCCAGTGATTGTGATATCCTGTGCCTGAATACTTGAGCTCATCATAAGGAATATGGCAATTGAAATGGTACCGAACCAAATTTTAAATTTGAACAGTTCTTTCATAGTCATACGTTTTAGGGTTTTGTTAATAATAATAGTTATTTAATTTTCGTCGGTTGTTTCACTAGTCGCATATTTGTAGATGCTATATTATTTATTTCTAGATGACAAGGCGTTAATTGATAATTATCCTTTTCATGTAACTTATTTTTCTTATAAAAACTCCTTAATTTGACTTAAAAGAAGAATTTGGAATTTATTATTTAACTTACATTATGTTTACTTTATTTTACTTCAACCTTGCTAATGTAATTGTATTTATTTAAAAATGCAAATATATTTTTAGAATAACTTTTTTCTTTTCATATCTGAATCGATTAATAATATGCCTATTGTTTGGAAACTTTTGCCAGTAGCTCTATTTGAATTTAATGATATAATGATTTAATGGCATCATACAGAATTCTCATTGCCTACTTAGCCAATTCAATTTCAATGAATCATTGATAAAAAATTGCTCTTTTATAGCCTTTCATGCTGAGTTTATCCGGGTATTCTCTGAATAGGTGCATCCCTTCGGGTATTTAATGAACTATCCGATTGCGAAAAAGTATTAGAACCATACTCTTTCTACTTTGACAGATTAATGTATTCCTTAGATTACGCATTGTTAATATCTCTTTTCATCGTAAATGACGATTAATAATCAATTGAAGCAGTTGTTTCCTTGCTTTGCTTCCTGGGGGAAAAAAACACAGCCAATCTCTGATATCACTAGCTTAAAGCAAAGGTATTTTAGCATAACAGTGCAACTTCTCTTTCAATATAAAATCCATAGTTGTTATGTCCAATGCCATATGATGTTGCTGTGCTAACAATTTACGGGTTAGAAATTGGCTAAGACTTATTATCTGTTCACTTTTCTTGATGCAATGATCAATAAGGAACCATTGGGCCTGCATATATATATATATATTGTATATAACCTTTTATGAGAACTTGGCCATTTCAGCATTAGTGAATGATTATTTTATTTCTCACCGACTCTTGTCTTGTTTTTTCTGATTTCTAAGAGATGCTGCTGGTTTCCTTATCCAAAACAAATACTTTTGCAAATGATTCAGGCCTGTTAATGTTCCTTTAGTCGTATAGAGCACTTTCATTTTGGGCCATTGTTTTGCATTAAGTCCCTGACAATACTCAGACACATTTATACTCTTTGCAGTGCCATTTATTCGTTTTGGTTCACGTTCAGGTTGTTTTTCTTTTGAAGCAGAATCAGATCCGGTTTTTCAATATAAGCAGGTTGGTCACTATAACTATAAAGCATATAGATAAGTCAGAGGCTGTCTAGCATACTGTCAAAGTTGATATCATTGCCATAATACCCTTTTGTACCCTCAAAATCAAATACAGTTCCGAGCTCGAGTTAATGCGATAAAATATCATGCTCAATTTCAATTTTCGTTTTAAACGCCATGTATCCCTGCTTCATGACATCGTAGTGGCCACTTCACCAGTCTTGGAGTAAATATAACAGTGCATTATCTATCCATGCATAATCTCCATTGCTTGAACAGGTCATTTTGCCAACCTGACTGTTGGCTGTTTTACCAACATTACCACAGTACAGCCATCTCACACCTATGCTTTTATCTTCTTTCTTTAAGCTTACGGTTTCATTAATGATCAGTCCGATGAGGTTGTGCTTTGATAAAGTTTTACTGACTTGTTTTGCAGTCAAATCAATCGCATTACTTGCATATCAGTTAAACTCGGTAATAAAATGCTGCAACTGAAAATAATCTATAACTGACAATGTATCACTGATTTGTTCAATATTCCTCTTCCCGCTCACAAGAAGCACTTGAGTATAATGTTGTGCTTAGTCAAATAACGTTTTTGTCTTGATTTTGAAAACAGATTGATAATCTGATAGATATTCGACAAGCCTCTTGGAGAGCGGGGATAGTGTTTTTCTATATTTTTTTTTGCTTTTTATTAATTTGTATTTTGGATACACCTTAATTACATAGACTTTGTTTTTCGATGCCCCTTGAAAAGTTAATCTTTTCGGGGCTCTATCATCAATTTGTTAATCCGTCAAAGTAAAATTTTGTTGTAAACATTATCAGTAAAAAAAAATTGTATAATAAAATTAATAGCATTACATTTGTTTGTATTTATTTGTATAATGTAATTAAAATGATAACAATTCTCATATTGTATTAACCTTTTACTGATGAAGCTGAAGACAGCAAATTACTGATTCTTAGGGTGATACCTTTTAACAAAAGCCTTTATTAATAAATATTAATCTTAAACTACATAAAAATGAGCGTATGTATTTTTAAATCGAAAAGAATGGAGAAAAGATTCTTTACCCTTGTTTTTATCACCATGATGGGGCTGTCAAGTTCTAGTGCCCAGGAAAAGGCTGTACCTTTTGATGTAAATTATAATCCAGCTCTCCAGCCAACAAATCAGATCCAATACTTCAAACCTGTTGAAAAAGATCTTTTTGTAGGAGACTGTATACCATTTTCTTATAATGGTACCTTTTATCTATATTGGCTGATTGATAAAGGACATCATTCTGCATTAAACGGCCTTGGGGGGCATCAGTGGGCACTGAGTACATCAAAAGATCTTATTAATTGGAAACACTATCCCATTGCACTTGGAATAGATGAAGAATGGGAAAAATCAATCTGTACCGGGTCATTAATATATGCTAAAAACTCTTTTTATGCCTTTTATGCTACCCGAATTATAAAAGATGGAAAAACTCAGGAACAGCTGAGCTATGCCATAAGCAGTGACGGCACTAAATTTGTAAAACAGAAACCAAATCCTTTCTTTACAGCTCCTGAAGGTTATAATCCTTCTCAATTTCGTGATCCAAAAATTATTTCCGCGCCCGATGGTTATCATTTGTTCATATCCAGTTACAAAACGGACCCGGAAATTCAGCAATATGGAGGATGTCTGGCCCACTTGTTTTCTAAAGATTTAAAAAACTGGGAGGTACGAGAACCAGTGCTTACAGGACAAAGAGGTACTCCTGAATGTTCTGATTACTTTTATTGGAATGGCTGGTATTATCTCATATATAGCAGCTATGGAACATTTTATGTGAAATCGAGGAATCCTTTTGGACCATGGGAATACCCCAGTGACCAAACCTTGAAAGAACCTTTTGCCAATGTTCCAAAAACAGCTGAATTTAATAACAGAAGAAGAATTTCTGCAGCCTGGATCCCTTCACGCGATGAAAATAAGGACAATGGTCATGGAAAATTTGGCGGCAACATTGTGTTGCGGGAATTAGTGCAAGAAGAAGACGGGACTTTGGGCACCAAATTTGCTCCCGAATTAGTTCCTGAATGTTCAACTCCTCTGGAACTTCCTGTTATCTTGGACAACTCTTTAAGTACCGGGAATTCTGAAAAGCTGCAAATTAATTCGCCTAATGGAATTGGTTCCGCCAATTTTGATCAGGTTCCTTACAATTGCAGAATTACCCTTGAAATAACCCCTCTGGGAAATAATGAAGAGTACGGACTTTATCTAAGGTCGAACAATAAAGCGGAAGGTGGTTACAGGTTGAATTTCTCTCCGAACCTTGAAACCGTTCAACTTGGAAACGTGAGTATTGATGCTGTTAAAAATTTGGGGAACAGCATTTTAGTTGATATTATCATGAAAGACGATATTATTGATGTTTGTGTCGATAATCGCAGATGTATTGTTAACCGTTGTCCTGAACAAAAAGGTGATCAATTGTGGCTTTATGCCAAACAGGGAAATGTAATTTTCAAATCGATAAAAATTTCTGAACTGAAAACGGACCAGGCATCTTTAATTCATTGATACAATCAGGACAGCGTTAGAATATTACACTGTCCTGATTATTTCATTTCATTCAAATGATTTGTTTACCTAAATAATTTTCTATGAAAAGAATTCTATTGAAAACTATTTGTTTTTACTTGGTTTCTCTAATGTTATATGGTTGCTCCCTGGTGAAAGATAAGAAAAATGTATTCACCGATGCTATTGCAGTATGGCATATGGCAACTCTGAATGACTCAACATCAGAAAACTCTGTTTTAACTGCCTACGGTTCTGTTGCTTTAGGAATACGCCTGGAAGGTGATGATCTGAAAGCCTCACTTAAAAGGGGTGGGGATGGCTATGTTGCCAAATTTGATGGTGGATGGTTGGATGGAGGCCAGGGTATCAATAATGAATTGAAATTATCTGGTAATGCGGCCACGTTTGCAATCCGTGTGTGTGATCCAAAAGGGAAATTGAATTGGCCGTTAATGGGGAAATACGGAGATGATACCATTATATGCTATAGCATATTTGCAGATAGTTCTAAAACCGGCAAGATTTTCGGCGCTGGATTAGGTAGTAATGAGATTGATGGAGTACATTTGCTGCAGGCAGAAATTACTTCAAACGAAGCTAATTTATGGCATGATTTAGTGGTTCGGTTCGATGGAAAAGTCTCGCAATTGTATATAGATGGAAATCTTTGTGATGATGAGGTTAGTGTAGGAACTATTCGTTCCAATAACATGAATCATTTTCTAATTGGTGCTGAAATGAACGATAGCACCACTTTTAAAAGTATGACTCATGGTGAAAATGGAATGACGGATAGACATCTCCTTTCAAGATTCAATGGATTAATAGATCATGCTGCAATTTGGAATCGGGCACTTACCGATGCTGAGATTGCAAAACTGAGTGGCGTTACGAAATTAGGTGATAAAAGACCAAATTATTATTCCGAGAAGTACCGTCCCCAATTTCACTTTACTCCCAAGAAAAGCTGGATGAATGATCCAAACGGGCTGGTTTATTATAAAGGCATTTATCACATGAGTTACCAGCATATGCCTCCTGGAAGACCAGGAGCCTATAAAGACTGGGGACAAGCAATAAGTACGGATCTGGTACATTGGAAACAATTGACTAGCTCACTCACCCCTAATAAAACCTGGGGTGGATGCTGGAGTGGATCGGCAGTTTTGGATCGTGAGAATACCACCGGCCTGAAATCTGGTGATGAGCTACCTATAATTGCCATCCTTACAAACGGAGGTGTTCCAGGCGTAGGTCCGCAAAATACTCAATGTATTGCTTACAGCAACGACGGAGGAATGACATTTACTTATTATAATAAGAATCCAGTGTTGAAACACATTGTAGCTGAGAACCGTGACCCCAAGGTTATCTGGCATGCACCTTCCAAAAAATGGATAATGGCACTATACCTCAATGGAAATGACTATGGCCTTTTTGCGTCTGTTGACATGAAATCATGGACACAACTTTGCACGCTTAATCTTCCAGGGGTTAGCGAATGTCCCGATCTATTTGAAATTCCTGTTGACGCTAACAAGTCAAACAAAAAGTGGGTATTCTGGGGTGCAAATGGTAATTATCTCATCGGCTCTTTTGATGGCCAAACCTTCAAGTCGGAAAGCAATCTTCTTAAAGCAGATTATGGTAAAAATTTTTACGCTGCACAGACCTGGAGCGATATTCCTGAAAGTGATGGAAGAAGAATACAAATTGGGTGGATGCCTGTTGGTAAATATCCGGATATGCCCTTTGAGGGTCAGATGAATTTTCCAACTGAAGTTACCTTGAGGACTACACCAGATGGAATAAAGATGTATCGATTGCCAGTGAAAGAAATCCAATTGCTGCATAACAAGGAATATAATTGGGCCAATGTATCTCTCAAAAAGGGCGAAAATATCTTTTCAGGTATATCAGGTGAATTATTTGATATTCGCACAGAATTCGAACCCGGAAATGCAATTTCCTTCGACCTTATCATAAGGGGTGAAAAAGTACATTATAGTTGTAAGGATGAAACACTATCATGTCTTGGAAGATCAGTACCCTTAAATCTTGAGAGAGGCCGTATTAAATTACAAATTCTTGTCGACCGAACATCCATTGAAGTCTTCGGTAATGATGGACTTGTGGTTCTTACATCTGGTTTCTTGCCAGCAGATGAGAATAAAGGACTTATGACAACGGCAGAAGGAGGAACAGTCAAGATTATCTCTGCCACAGTCTATTCCCTTAAATCAATTTGGCAGTAATTATATACTTTCTATACTTATTGGAAATGGAATATAATGGTAAATATAAGTTGTTTGATTCAAGGAAAATTATTACTTATCCCCTTCTCGAAAGAATAAATAAAGTAAAATTAGAGGATTTAATAAAGGTTGAGTCAACTAAAAGCTCGCTTTACGATATCGATGACTCAACTGCAGTAAATATTGATAATATAGCGTTAGATATCGTAAATGCTTATACGCTAAATAAACCTGTAATAGTTTTTAGTGGTGCACATTTGGTTAAAAATGGCCTTGGACCACTACTAGTGGATCTTATAGACCGTAAACTAATTACGCTGTTTGCCGGAAATGCAGCTTCTGCTATACATGATTTCGAGTTGGCACTAATAGGTGAAACCAGTGAATATGTTCCTGAAGCTTTGGAAAAGGGACAATTTGGAATGGCATATGAATTTGCTTACATCAATGTGGCGCTAAAATATGGAAACCTACTGAAATTAGGCTATGGTGAAAGTCTCGGTAAAATGATATGTGATCCTGCTTTTTCTGAGAAGGTAATAAATGAAGTTTCTCGTTGCGATTCTCCAAAGGAATTTAAACATCAGGAAGTTAGTATTCTTGCAGCTTGCTATAGAAATAATATTCCATACACTATTCATGCTGGTATTGGTACCGATGTAATTGACCAGCATCCATCATTTGATGGGGAGGCTAAAGGGGGTTGCAGTGGACGTGATTTCCTGATTTATACAAATGAGACAACTAAGTTGAAAAATGGGGGCGTGATTCTGAATATAGGTAGCGCTGTAACTGGACCTGAGGTTCTTCTCAAGGCTATCTCCATGGCGGCAAACATTGGATCTTTTCCAAAAGGAATAATTACAGCAGATTTCGATTTGCGTAATTTTTATCACGAGCAAATGAAGGATGAAACAAGTCAGAATTATTATTTTCGTGATCAAAAGAGTGTCGTTACGCGGATACCTGAGGCATTTGGAGGGAAGGGTTATTATATTAAAGGGAACCAGCTGAATACGGTACCTTTTTTATATAAAATGATAATCAAACATTTTAATAATAAAATAATGTGATGGAAGAAATCATACGAAACAATATAGAGAAACATAAAAAACTTGTCACTCAATTTGAAAATAATGCACCTCAAATGCTTATTAAAATAACCATGCTAATCACAGATTCATTCAAACATGAAGGGTGCTTATATCTTTGCGGTAACGGTGGTTCAGCCGCAGATGCGCAGCATGTTGCAGGTGAATTTGTAGGGCGTTTCCGTAAAGAAAGGAAACCCTTACCAGCGATAGCTCTCAATGCCGATACTTCGATATTGACATGTATTGGCAATGATTATTCATATAAAGAAATTTTTGCTCGCCAGGTTGAGGCAATGATGAAACCGAAGGACATATTATGGGCTTTCTCAACAAGTGGCAAATCCCCTAATATCCTGGCGGCAGCAGAGGCTGCCAAGACCAAAGGCGCTAAGATTGTCGCCTTTACTGGTAAGGAAAATAGCAAGCTTGAAAATTTGTCTGATCTATGCTTATGTGCTGCATCCAACGAGCCAAGCAGCGCTCAGGAAATCCATCAACTTGCCTATCACATAATTTGTGGCCTGGTCGAAGACCTAATTACTAATTCATAAAACTATTATACTATTTATGGAACCCAGTTATGTACAGCAAATTCTTGATAAAATCACTAAGGTCAAAGTTGCTGTTTATGGAGATTTATGCCTCGATGCGTATTGGATATTGAACCCCCAAGGGGGTGAAATATCGGTTGAAACAGGACTGCAAACACAGGTGGTCAACTCTCACTACTATTCGTTGGGGGGAGCATCAAATATTATTGCCAACGTAGCTGCCCTCAAACCCGCCTACATACAGGCTATCGGGGTGATCGGTAACGATATTTTCGGTCGCGAATTGATCAGCCAGTTGCAGAATCTTAAAGTGGATACTTCAACCGTGATAGTTCAACCGGAAAATTTTGATACTCAAACCTATGCCAAACGCCTTATTGATGATATAGAGGAGCCTCGTATTGACTTTGGATTTTTTAATAAACGCACCAGTAAAGTCAATTCATTGCTCATCCGTCATTTACATAATGCACTTGAAAATTGCGATGTTATTATTTTCAATCAACAGGTATATGGAAGCCTTGATGATGAATTCATCGAAGGTGCAAATGCGCTATTTGAACAATTCAATCATAAAATAATCGTGTTGGACTCCCGGCACTATGGCATCCGATTCAAAAACATCTATCGGAAAACCAACGAACATGAAGCCGCTGTTCTTAATAATATTGAATTTGAAACTTCGGATGTGCTGGCTTTATCGGATGTGAAAAAATTTGCCCACCAGATGTTCCTCGAATCGCAGAAACCGGTATTTATAACCCGTGGTCCCTATGGCATATCGATGGATGATGGAGAACATTTTTATACCATACCAGGAATTCAGCATTTAAAGAAACTGGACACGGTAGGAGCCGGTGATACAGTAACCAGTTCATTAGCACTATGCCTGGGGGCTAAATTATCTCCTTATGAGGCAGCCTTGTTTGCAAATTTCACTGCAGCGGTTACAGTTCAAAAGCTATTCCAGACCGGGACAGCTTCACCGGAAGAAATACTTGAAATTAGCCAGGACCCGGATTATATTTACCATCCTGAATTATCGGAGGATATCAGACAAGCTGTTTATCTAAATAATTCTGAAATAGAAGTCTGTTGTGAAAATTTACCAGAGTTCAGCAATATCAGGCATATCGTTTTTGATCATGATGGCACTATCAGCACGCTGCGTCAAGGTTGGGAGAATATTATGGAACCTGTGATGGTGAAAGCCATTTTGGGTGAACAGTATTTCCATGCTGATGAAACTCTTTATCATCGCGTATTGCAACAGGTAAGAGATTATATTGACAAATCTACCGGCATTGAAACATGGATCCAAATGCAGGCTCTCGTAGAAATGGTCAGGGAATTCGGTATAGTGTCTCCTGACCGGATACTCGATAAGTTTGGATATAAAAAGATATTCAATGATGCGCTCATGGAAATTGTCAATCAACGCATAGCCAAATTTCAAAAGAAAGAATTAAATATTGACGACTATACAATTAAGGGATCAATAGCATTTCTTAAGGCTCTTCGGATAAAAGGAGTGAAACTTTACTTAGCCAGCGGAACTGATGATGCCGATGTCAAAAATGAGGCGGAAGTACTTGGCTATGCAGATCTTTTTGATGGGGGTATTTATGGTGCGCTTGGTGATTCAAACAAATATTCAAAAAAAATGGTCATCCGCCGTATTATACATGAAAATAAGCTGGATGGCAATCAAATGGCTGCCATAGGTGATGGCCCTGTCGAACTGCGTGAATCTCTTAAATGTCAGGGTATTGCAATAGGAATTGCCAGTGATGAAATCAGGCGGTATGGACTTAACTATGAAAAGCGTACCCGGTTGATTAAAGCTGGTGCTCAAATCGTTATGCCTGATTTTTCGAATACTTCGTACTTGTTGAAAATGTTTGGATGTTAAGTAATTGAGAATAAAATATGAAATTTTTTTTGGATATCTTCAATTTTATATGTTAAATTAAAATTTTACGCAATGAAGTATAATCAACCCCTCCTTTTTGCTCCTAACCGAGTTTGGAGACTGTATACCGGAGGGATGTTATTGGATCGGTTTTTGGGAACCAAAAATGAATCTGACGGCCATTTTCCTGAAGATTGGCTTGCATCAACAGTAACAGCGAAAAATGGAGAGCATACACAGGGTCCTGATGAAGGATTGGCAAGAATCATGGTCGATGATAAACCAGATTCATGTTTGCAGGAACTTTTGCTTAAAGATGGGGCATCCATCCTTGGGACAAAACATTTATTGAAATTTGGTGCAAATACAGCCGTTTTGTGTAAGTACCTTGATTCAGCCGTCAGGCTTCCAATTCAATGCCATCCTGATGTCGTGACTGCTCTAAAACTATTTAATTCTCCCTTTGGGAAGACAGAATGCTGGCACATCATTTCTACAAGGAAGATTAATGGCGAAGAACCTTATATATTACTAGGGTTTAAACCGTCTATCAAGCAATTGGCATTTGTTAGGGCTGTTAAAGAACAAGATATCCCTGCTATGATCAATATGTTACATAAGATCCCGGTCAATCCCGGAGATACCTATTTTGTTCCCGCACGCATACCTCACGCAATTGGCCCTGGTGTTTTCATGCTTGAAGTTCAGGAACCCAGCGACTGGGTGATACAACCTGAAGAATACTGCGCAGACATTAAGCTAAGTATTACTGATATGTGGGGTACTCTTAGTCCAGAGCAAGGACTTAAGGTATTTGACTATAAAGGGCTCACAGAAAAAGAATTGTTAAAAAGGGTGGCACCCTCCAATCGAATTCTACACAAGACCGATAATATCAGGATCGTGGAACTTATAGGACCGCAACATACCTCTGCATTTGGCCTATGGAAAGTGATTGTCTCAGGAACTACGCTAATTCAGCTACCAACACAATTTGCCATTATCGTGGTAGAAAAGGGTTCTGGAACTTTTCATTGGGCTGACAAAACCAAACCTATGAAGCAATCTGATTACTTATTAAAGCCCGCCAACCTGGAAGGGTTGGAATTCCGTACCGATAGCCAGCTTGAACTTCTGGTGTGTCTGCCTCCGGTTGTGCATTAATCACAGGCCTTGCACATACTCATGTCCTTCATCATAAATTAGTGAGGGTATTTTAAATTATAAAACTTACAAATTAACTTAAAGCTATTATGAAAAGAGGCATTATTATTACATGCATGTACCTATGTTGTTTTACTGAGATGATACTTATTGCACAAAATACAAAGCTAACATTAGACTTTAAAAAAACCGGGGTAAACGTAAGTTCCAATTTATACGGACTTATGACAGAAGAGATAAATCATTCTTATGATGGTGGATTATATGCAGAACTGATTAAAAATCGTGTTTTTAAAGACGATCCCAAAGTGCCAGTTAGCTGGAAGGTATATGATGAAATCGGTGGAAATGCAAGCATACAATTAGATTATAGCCAACCCATCAACAATCTGTTACCCGTTTGTCTAAAACTTGATGTTAAAAATAGCGGCACCCGGGTAGGTATAATTAACGAAGGTTATTGGGGTATACCGATAACACCTAAAACAACCTATAAAGCTTCATTTTATGTCAAAGCGGATGAGGTTGATACAGTCTCGCTAACTGTAAGTATTGAGAGTAACGATGGTGCAATTATATACACATCAGCACAGGTTCCATTGATTATTGGTAGTTGGAAAAAATATGAGCTGGAGCTAAATACATCGGCAAATATCATACCTACCTCTTTAGCCCATTTTGTTATTTCAACAATACATAAAGGGACCTATCGCTTTAACTTAATTTCACTTTTTCCACCTACCTATAACAACCGATCAAACGGAAACCGGCCTGATCTTATGCGGTTATTAGCAGAAATGAAACCCACTTTTCTTCGTTTCCCAGGTGGAAATTATTTAGAAGGCGATTATTTTTCCACACGTTACCAGTGGAAAAAAACATTGGGACCATTGGAAAACCGCCCTGGTCACCAAGGTTGTTGGGAGTATCGTTCCTCTGACGGAATGGGCTTGCTTGAGTTTTTAGAATGGTGCGAGGATTTAAATGTTGAGCCTGTACTTGGTGTTAATGCGGGTTATGCGCTTAAGGGAGATTACATCGAAGCAGGTCCATTTCTCAAACCATTTGTGGATGATGCACTTGAGGAGATTGAATATGTTACAGGTGACAGCCAAACAAAGTGGGGAGATTTAAGGGCCAAAGACGGACATCCTAAGCCATTCAAAATTAAATATGTAGAAATTGGTAACGAAGACGGTTTTGATCAATCAGGAAGTTACGATAAGCGATTTACGCAATTTTATGATGCCATTAGGGCCAAGTATCCAAACCTGCAGATAATTTCAACAGCTGGAGGCAAAGATGTCGCAGGTAGTATGACCCCTGTGTGCACCAGGAAACCGGATGTAATTGATGAACATTATTATAGAAACTCGTTGGAAATGCAAGAAGACGCCTGTCACTATGATAATTATGATCGTAACGGGCCTAAGATTTTTGTGGGCGAATGGGCTACCATTGAAGGTGAGCCTACAACCAACTTAAGCGCCGCCTTAGGCGATGCCGCTTGGATGACCGGAATGGAACGAAATTCAGATTTGGTAATAATGTCGTGTTATGCTCCACTTTTTGTAAATATAAACACAGGCGCTTATCAATGTAAATGTAATCTGATCGGCTATGATGCAAAATATAGTTATGGTTCCCCCTCTTACTATGCACAAAAAATGTTTAGTAACTATTTGGGCGACAAAGTTGTCCCAGTGGTTGGGGAAAATATATCGGTACAGACGATGGCTGAAAAAAAATCAGATGGGGCATCTATCACTACGCCAAAACAGATGCCAACACTTTTCTATGTTGCAACCCAAAATACTACAACCGGTAATGTCTATATTAAAATGGTAAATACCTCTGGTACTTCACAAACTATTACTTTAGATTTAAAGGGTGCTGGTAGAATTTCCCCTCATGCAACAATTTTTGTTTTGAGAGGTGACAAACTTGAAGAAACCAACTCTATTTCTGAACCGGAAAAAATTATTCCTAAAAAAGAATCCATCAATAATGCGAGTAATGTTTTTTGTGTTACCCTGAAACCATATAGCATTAATGTTTTACAAATGGAAATAAAGAAATGATAGCGCATTATTTTAAAGTTGTGGCGCTATATTTGCTCGATAGAGACGACACGGAAGAAGACTGGCTGTAGAGAAATGTAAGATGCATCTTTAAAGCCTGGTTGCTCATGTTCATATTGTAAAAAACTTTTCTGGTAGCAAATACTTGGATTTAACACAAAATAAATCTACTAAATTCCGGCTCGAATAGGTTCGGGGTGACAACGTTGCGTTGGGTGGATGTTCTTTAGGGATTTTCAGAAGTAGGGTTAAATTTTAAAAGTGAGTAAGATTCAGAAGATTGAGTTTTACTCATTTTTTCATTTTAGCGATATCTCAGATGAGTTTTTGGTCTGATTTTTACAAAAGCGCAA
>Ga0224520_1000120_pt1 | contig 25396 bp, 16 predicted proteins | sample CFST25metaG_2_FD_180684 | JGI IMG/M metagenome (GOLD analysis project Ga0224520, IMG submission 180684) | Peat soil microbial communities from Stordalen Mire, Sweden - C.F.S.T-25 | ecosystem: Environmental > Terrestrial > Soil > Wetlands > Peat | place: Sweden: Norrbotten County, Stordalen Mire... | reverse complement strand
GAAAATGAGAGCCCCGTTCGCGGTCGGCGAAATGTTCGGTTTCGGAGGCGAAGCTTGGAAAATGACTCCGGAAGAACAGGCCGCCGAATACCTGCGCTGGGTGGAGGCGGGAGTAGGTTGGCTATCGATCTGTAATATCCAGGGAGTTGCTCCCGCGGAAGTCAGAAAAACCATCGAAGAAAAATCGAGAAAATTGGCGGAAGAGGAAAACAAGCCGCGCTGGGTCAGGGAAGGTTTACCACCGCCTACTTACCCGAAATTTCTCTTTTCTTGGGAAGGACCAGGCGGTTATCTGGGCACGACCATGATGGGACACGGACGCCCGATCGGCAGCGGAGGCGGAGCTAGCGGTACGGCAGTCTGGCCAACTTCTCCCACTGAAAGAGAAAAAAAGAAAGAACGGCTAAAAAGAATCATCAGCATCGTAAAAGCGAAAAAACCATCTAACGTACCGCTGGTATTTACAATTTCCGGGTTGGGGGCAGTACCCGAAGACTTCGTCGAATCGGCAAAACTGGCGGAAGAACTTGGCGCAGAACTGATCGATTTGAACAATACCTGCCCGGTGAGTTGCTTCAACGAAGATTACCCCAAATGGTGCGCGGAGCGCAGTTGGCCGGCCCATAACATGGCCGGCGCGCACATGGCGATGTCAACTCTGGGTGTGGGAGATGTAATCGCCAAAGCAGTAATACAAAGCGTACATGTGCCGGTCGGTATTAAATTTGCACCGGAAATATGTACGTTTCCTCTAATTATTGAAACAGCCCGTATGTATGAAAAAGTCGGCGTAAAATTTATTACGACAATGAACAGCGGCTGTGCCGTAATACCGCCGGATATTTACAACCGAGGGAAATCTTTAGTCGACGGCTGGGATCGAAATTCGGTGACCGGTATCCAGGGGCCTTATGTATTGCCACAGCAATATCTGGCCATCGCCGCGCTCAGGCATTATGTTCCCAATATGGAAGTATTAGCCGTGGGAGGAATCACGACTCCTGAAAATGTCATCGAGTGCTTGATGCTTGGTGCCAGTACCACTGCACAGGTTAATGCGGTATTAACTCGAGGCCTGGATGTCATGCGGCAGAATGTGCATTTTTTGCATGAATTCCTACAAGACCAGGGTTATAAAAATGTTAAAGAATTTATAGGCATCCATGAGCAATATTTTGGCGGACAGGAATATATTGCAGGGAAAGAAAATGTAACCTACATCGGGGCAACAGACAATGCCAAATGCGCAGGTTGCGGGGTGTGCTGCGACCTGCCGGGTATGGCTGGCTTATGCAGGCATATGGACACCGGGGGTAGATTTCCGATTGTTGATGAGAGCCATTGCAACAGCTGCGGTTCATGCGTTGTTGCCTGTCCTTACGATGCCTGTTTTATGAAAAAAGTTGCTTAACTGGTGAGCAACGTTAAACAACGGCCTCAATTAGCTGCGGCTTCGAGCATTATTTAGCAAATTCTTTTCATTCAACTGGAGAATCATTTAGAATGAGTGTCATTGGTTTGCAAAACCAAAAGTATTATATGTCTTATAAATTTCCCACGACCTTACGGTCGGGGTTTTCACTGCCTCAACTTCGTTGCCCTGCATCTTGACGGAAAGAGGAAGATGCAGGGAGAACTCCATCCCTCGACCTTACGGTCGGGGATTTTAGTAAGGTAGCTTAATTGTTTATAATGCATAGATTTGAGGGCTGTATTGGGCAAGCTATTACCAAACAATGTTAGAACATTCGAGTCTTTAAAGTCTCCAGCATTCCGTAATTATTATTTCGGCATGATGGGACAATGGATCTCAGCTAACATGCAGATGGTTACCCAATCCTTTCTTGTTTATTATCTAACCGATTCTGCGGCAATATTAGGGACCACTGCACTGGCTACAGCACTGCCTCAGCTTATATTACTGCTTTTTGGCGGCGCGCTCGCCGACCGTGTACAAAAGAAACGATTATTGCAATTGAGTCAGTTAGGGGAATGTTGTTCGGCTTTAATCATTCTTATTGCCCTTTTTACAGGTTATTTGAGTAAAAGCCACGCTGGAAGCTGGTGGATTTTGATAATGACCTCCACATTCAGCGGGATCTTTAATGGGCTAGCCATGCCGGCACGGCAAGCAATGATTACTGATCTCGTAAATAGAGATCAATTGATGAATGCGGTGTCTTTAAACAGCATGGGGCAAAATTTGACAACGCTGGTCGGGCCGGCTATTGCCGGTTTCTTGATCGCTGGAGCCGGATATCAAGCTGTGTACGGCACAATGGTTGGTCTTTATCTGATAGCGATTACATTGACGAATTTCTTACCTGCAACCAAAATCATTGCTTCGCGCGGTCGCAATACACTGGTGGATATAAAAGAAGGATTGCAATACATAAAGGGGAATCGAGCTCTGCTTTTTGTCATCGTTTTCAATTTGATTTGCTTTGTCGTGGCGATGCCCCGTACACAGCTTATGCCTATCTTTGCTGTAGACATACTTCACGTCGGGGCTAGTGGGCAGGGTATCTTACAAAGTGTAAGCGCTATCGGCGCGTTGGTTGCCTCGCTCTTTTATGCATCCTTACCGCCCCGCAAGAGAGGCTCAATTATGGTCTACGCAGGTTTAAACCTGGGCATTGCTCTGGTCGTTTTTGCTTTTTCCCGTTCCTATCTCCTCTCGATCGGTATGATGATATTGATCGGTATGGGACAAGCAGGGCATATTGTAATGGGAAACATATTAATTCAAAGTATTTCGGACAAGGAATATGTTGGTAGAGTGATGAGCCTACTTTTGATGTGCGGGGCCGCCTCCAATTTGGGCACATTCTTCGTAGGAATCATGACTCAATTTATCGGCGCTCAGATAGCAGTCGGCAGCCTTGGAGTATTTTTAGTACTGGTTGTCTCTATATGTTTGATTTTCTTGCCGTGGATCAGAAAGATCGACTAATTATTAATGACCACACAGCTCTTAACTTCTGACTCATTCTTTTTCGGTCAGGTACGCATGCGCTTTCTGCAGCAATTCCGGTACCGGGAGTTTCTGCGGGCATCTTTCAACACACTCACCGCATTCTGTGCATTTATCGCCGCGGGATGCCGGGTTGAACATCATAGGGTCGATATACATCGATCGCTGGTGTGCGGCATCATCATACATAAAAGCCGACTTATAAAAATCAAAAACTCGTGCGACGTCTACTTCGACCCCGGCCGGACATGGCATGCAAAGCTGGCAGCCGTTACAGGCAACCGGTGATAATGACAGATACGCATCATGAATTTGTGCGACCAGTTTTCCTTCATCAGCAGTCAGGTTATGCGGTTGAGAATGTTCAGCAAATGCGATGTTTTCTTTAACCTGTGCCATGGTACTCATTCCGCTCAGTGCTAGAGTCACTTCGGGGTGATCCCAGACCCATCGAAAAGCCAATCCTGTCAGTGTCGTTTTGCTGTGTGTATTGTCCGCTAATCTGGTTACCACATCCGGCGATCTCACAAACAAGCCGCCCCTCAAGGGTTCCATCACCACTACTGCCAAACCTTTTTTATGAGCGTATTTGAGCCCACTTGTCCCAGCCTGGAACTCTTGATCCATTAAATTGTACTGGATTTGGCATAAACTCCAGCCATCGTAAGCATCGATTATCCCTTGAAAAATATCGTAGCTGTCATGAAATGAGAATCCTAATGCGCCGATACGTCCGTCCGCGATCGCACCTTCGGCCCATTTAAGTACACCGAGGTCGCGCATTTTGGGCCACATTATCCTGTTAAGACCGTGTAAAAGATAAAAATCGGTTTTTTCGGTTTTTAATCTTTTTAATTGTTCGTTGAGAATCCGGTCGAAATCACCCACGGAATTAACTATCCAGCACGGTAGTTTAGTGGCAATCCGCACCTTTTCACGGTAGCCGTCCTTTAGAGCCTCGCCAAGCACGATCTCACTGTTTCCATTGTGATATATATAAGAGGTATCAAAATAGTTCACACCATTATCGGCGGCATAGCGTATCATTTCAATGGCAGCGGGTTTTTCAATATTGCCGTAATCATTATTAATCACCGGCAAACGCATTGCGCCGAATCCCAGCGCCGACACTTTCCAATTCAGACTACCAAATTTACGATATTTCATTGTTATCTCTCCTTTTATACACAGGCAGATTTAATCTTCCGGATTAAGGGCAATATATTCGAATCTATATCATTATCGTTCTGCGGCTGGGGAACATCGCGGAAAAGGAACCAGTTTTCAATGTGTTCGGCGGATGCGCCTGGGTTTAATTTGACCAGCGGAGCAACCGTTTCGAATTCAAACTCCTCGGCGGTAAAGAGTTCCACCGGACTATTAAAATCGGGGTAAACAGCCTCCGGTTTATAAGCATAAGTAACGACAAAAAGATGGCCGTCATTATAATAGGCAGCCCAGCCGTCGGAGACCATCATGCCGAATTTATACGCGCCGGGTACAGTGGCATCCTGCTTGAGCATGACGTACTTTTCTCCCAACACCAGCCGAGGATCATTCAGTTTGCAATAACACCATACGGCGATCGAACATGTGGGCGTTAACGGCCCACCCCCGCGGCGGGGAAAACGCGGCGGCAGCGGCACAATTGCCCTTCCGCCTCCGCCCGGCGGCATCAGGGAAGATGCCCACGGCGCAATTTCGATCGGCCAGAGGCCGCGGTTATAAAGACGATGCACAATACTGACATGGTTACCTTCGATATTTGAAGGAATGTCCATTTCTTTCTGGATACCGGTTGGCTTTTCCGTAGGTGGGGTCAAGCGGATGAAAGTATCATGTTCCTCAACTTTTACCGGATCCAGGGCCGGGCAATTACGCTCGCGCACTTCCGGCGCATGCCTGATAATATGGCCCGCAAATCGGTTCCCCGACCTGACGGTGAATTCATTCCGATCATGGATAAATCCAAAACGCAGAATGCTCGGGCCAATATCAGTCGTAGCAATTAAATCAATAATATTATTGGAAATATGGATACAGTTTTTTAAACCGGCAAATTCGACCGTTTCCATTAATTTGCTCTCCTAAATTCAATTCTTTGGATGGCCGTCTTTATTCTTTAACGATTGACAAAGCCTGAAAACCGATGTTATACTGCAAGCTACTTCAGATATTCGCCATCGAATATCGTACACTATTGCGTTGCCTTTACCCTTGTCTTGCTGTAAAAACACCTTGATTTCAGGACAAAGATGCTTTGCTACTGTTACTGTATTATCAACCGATTGCCCATCTACAAGAATGATTTCATCCATCCATTGTGGAATTTTAGGCAAGACATATTGCAGGTTTTTTTCTTCATTGAGAGTACAAATTACTGCCGATATTTTCGGGTAGTTCTTCGGTTTATTCATCACCATGTATAATCCAACCTGACTGTATCAGTTTTGTCTGCATATTAATTTTACTTATCCAAATTATATAACTTATTAAGTTTATTTCAGAATAGCGATAAGACAGTACTTTTGTTCTGCATCGATTTTGAACGGTATTAATAAACACCCCCAAACAATTTTTACATTACAAGGGTTAATTTTGCCTTGTGAAAGAGGGTATTAAAGTATTATTGAGTACTATCAAGTAGTCTTATTGTAGCTAACAAAAACTGTCATTATATAACATTCAGCACCTCATGGATAAACGCTACCGCGATCCTTACCTATAATTTAATGTATCCAGAAATTTCGTAGTTTTATCTTATTATCCCTGGATTTATCGCAGGCACACAGAAAAAATCATTTTGGGTGTTATTAATAAGCTAGTATGAAACATTTTACCACTACTTAAGTCGAATGTAAATTATTAGCATCATTTGTATCAGAATAATCATAATAGAAAATAATTAGCCTAGTTTAGGTATAATCTGAACCTACCATTTAGTATATTACTTTACTAATATTTAAGTTAGTAGATTACCAGACTAAAAATCAGAAAATACTGCAATCGCCAAATTGCTCAGATAATAATGATATCCATTTGTCAACAAACCGCGCCGGAACAAAAAGGAGAGGTTTGTACCCCTCCCTTTAGTTTCTACATGAATCAGGATGATCAAGATTACTTTGTAGTGGATTCTGCGATGATTTCAGCAATATCTTTCACTTTGATGGTTTCCTCAGTTTGCTTGGCCTTAATGGCATCGTTAAACATCTGGAGGCAGTAAGGACAAGCAGTAGCCACCATCTGCGCTTTGGTCGCTATCACTTGATCGATACGGTTTTCACTGATTCGCTGCCCGATACGCTCTTCCATCCACATCCTACCACCGCCACCACCACAGCAGAAACCGCGTTTTTTATTATTTTCTATCTCTACCAGTTTTATATCAGGTAAAGATTTCAATATCTGCCGGGGTGACTGATAAATATCGTTGTATCGTCCGAGGTAACAGGAATCGTGGTAAGTAATAATATCGCTGATACCCTTACCAACTTTGATTTTATCTTCTCTAATTAGGCCGGCAATCAATTCGGTATGGTGAACCACCTCGAAGTTGCCGCCGAATTGCGGATACTCATTTTTAATGGTATTGTAGCAATGCGGGCAGGCAGTAACTATTTTTTTAACGTCGTAGCCCTTTAATATTTCGATATTCTGTTGCGCTTGCATCTGGTAGAGATACTCATTACCTAAACGCCTCGCAGGGTCTCCGCAGCAGCTTTCCTCCGTGCCGAGAATACCGAAATTGAGCCCCGCCTGCTTCATCAGCTTTGCGACTGACTGAGCAACTTTCGTGCTTCTTTCTTCCAATGCTTCCGTACAACCAACCCAGTAAACAATATCTACCTTAGGTTCTTCAGCTAACGTTTTGATATCGAGACCCTTTGCCCAATCAGTGCGTGTTAATGTCGTCCCTCTCCAAGGGTGCCCGCGCTTTTCGATGCTCTGTAAAGCCCCGGCAGCGGCCTCCGGAATTTTTGATTGTTCCAGCACAAGATTACGCCTGAGATCAACGATTTTATCAATATGTTGTACCCAGACCGGACAGACATTGTCACAAGCACCGCAAGTAGTGCAGGCCCAGATTTCGTCCTCGAGAATTATATTACCTGCTAGTATCACGTTGGGATTAGCCAGTGCCGGTTCACCTTTGACTTTTGTTTTTAGTAATTCCGGCCCCACCTTCAGCAATTGTTTTTTTAAATCCTGAATTACCTTTTTTGGATTGAGCGGTTTCCCGGTGGTATAAGCCGGGCACAGTTCCTGACAGTTACCGCAAACTACACAGGCATACAGATCCAGGTTTTGTTTCCAGGTAAGTTTATCTATTGTAGCAATGCCCATAGATTCAGCTTTCTCCAGGTCGATTGGTTTCAACGCACCCCTGGGCATTCGGGGTTGTAAAATGCCGTTGAAAATTGAAGCAATGACATGCAAATATCTCGAATAAGGAATATAGACTAGCACGAATAGAACGGTCAGCCAGTCTGCCCAGAAGAAACCGACATGCCAATTTTGGATAGCGAGTGTACTGCCGGTGAACAGGTGGCTGAGCCACGAACTGACCGGCGGTAGCGGGCTATAGCCCAGACCCGCCGGCGGCTCTCCCATCGCAATAACCGTAGCCTGGTTAAACAGAAATGCAAAGGGATGGGTGAATACGGACAGGAGGATAATTAATGCTTCAGTAGTTTGTTCACCTTTCAGGCGGTCGGGTCTGACAATGAAGCGACGGATAAGCGCCCAACCGGCGCCGACAATAACGAAAACCGCCATAAAATCCATGATCCATGCAAGGTAAAAGTTAAAACTGGTATTTTCCAGTCCGGTAAGACCAAAACCTTCTGCCAGGATAAAGAAGAAGAGATAAAACACGACGAAAACAAAAAACCCCCAGGCCATCAATGCGTGTCCCAATGGAGCCCTGTCTTTAGTCCGGAAATTTTTAAGTTGGCAAAGTTGGCTGAATACGTAGGCAAATGTACTGGTTATCCATCTGCCCCAATTCCTGAATCCAGTCTCTTTTTGTCCCAGGAACATGTACTGCAATAGTTGTCTGATACGATAGGCAAATAACCCCAAGGCAATAACAAATACACCCCAGAACAATATGTATCCTGGGATAAAACCGAAATAGGTCATCTTGGTGAGCATAAATTATAACCTCTTTTTCAGGTTCTTTGATCCGTTACTAGGTTAATATCAAAACAACCCAACTTTCAGGTATGCCTTAATGTTGTTTTATTTAGTTTGCAGTTCTTTGATCTTGGCCTCAAATGCCGGAATGATCTTCTTCCAGTCCCCGACCACGCCAAAACGCGCTTCTTTGAAAATCTGTGCTTCCGCGTCGCGGTTAATGGCGATGATATTCTTGGATCCGGAGCACCCGGCCATGTGCTGACTGGCGCCCGAGATTGCCACCGCAATGTATACATACGGCGAAACGATCTTGCCGGTTAAGCCGATTTGAATGGTATCCGGCACCCAGCCGGCGTCACAGGGCGGACGCGTCGCGCCCACCGCCCCTTTCAATACTTTAGCCAGTTCTTCCAGTTGCTTGAAGCCTTCCGGCCCACCGATACCTCTGCCCCCGGCCACAACCACCGCTGCGTCTTCCAGTTTAGTGCCCTCTGCCTCATGCACCACTTTCTGTAAGACAGTGGTCTTGATGGCAGCCGGGTCTAATCCTGCATCAAGCGCTATAACCTGTCCCTTGCGGGCGCCGTCAGGCTCCAAAGCGGCCATTGCCTTGGCGCGCACCGTGGCTATCTGCGGTAGCGTTTCCATGGTATAAATCGCGCGCGCATTGCCGCCGTACACCGGCTTCGTCATCAGGAGCTGCTTTGTCGCGGCATCGATCTCCAGCGTAATACAGTCCAGCACAGCCGCAGTCGCCAATCTGAAAGCCGCGCGCGGCGCCAGGTCACGTCCGATCGTGGTCTGTCCCATCAGGACAATCCGGGGATTGGCCTGTTTGATCACCTTTTCAAGCACTGCCACATAGGCATCGGTGCGGTAGTCTTTCAATAACAGGGCATCCACTACATAAACTTTGTCGGCGCCAAAGCTGATCGCTTCCGCCGCTATATTTCCAACGCCGCTGCCAGCCACCAGTGCGCTGAGCTCTTCCTTGAGGTCATTCGCCAGCTTGCGGCCGGCGCCCAGCAGCTCTTTAGCAACGGCAGTCAGTTTGCCGTCGATTACCTCGGCAAATATCATCACGCCTTTATTATCGGCCATTATCTTTCTCCTTAATTCAAACTATTTCCACCTGCGCGCAGGTTATAGCAGTTTGACCTCCACCAGTTTCTTCGCCAGATTACCCGCGGCATCTTCGTCGTTTTCGCCGGTAATGATCTCACATTTACCCTCACGCACCGGCTGGAATAGTTTGACCGTCTTCGTGCGGCGTCCCTTCGCACCGATCTTCGCCGGATCCACGCCAATATCCGCCGGCTTCCAGATGATCGGCTCTTTCTTCTTGGACGCCATCGTCCCCTTGAAGGTGGCAAAACGCACTTCACCCAGCTCGTTGCTCACCGTAATCAGCGCCGGTGTGGGGACTTCAACTACCTCATATCCGTCCGCCGTCACTTTTTCTACCTTAACCTTGCCGTCCATTACCTCGATTTTCTTGGCCACGGTTACCTGCGGCAATCCCAGTATTTCGGCAATGCAGGAACCGGTCTGACCGGAATCCCAGTCGGCTGCCTGACGACCGCAGAAGATCAGGTCGAACTGGCCGACTTTTTTGATCGCCGCGGCCAGCGCGTAAGCAGTTGACCAGCTGTCCCCGCCGACAAAAGCCGGGTCCTCCAGCAGGATCAGCTCATCCGCACCTAGGGAAAGCGGTTTCTTCACGACATCCCGCAACAGGTTCACGCCCAGGCTGATGACCGTGATCTTCCCGCCTTTGGCGTCTTTGATCCGCAAGGCTGCTTCCACCGCCTGCTCATCGAAAGGACTGAGCACCGCGGGAACCGCAGTTTGCGGCACCAGGGTATTCGTCGCCGGGTCAATTCTGAAACTGGCCGGAGGCGCTTCCGGGTCCAATATCTGCTTTACGCAAACAATCATATTCATTTTGTGTTACTTCCTCTTTTGAATACCGAAAGGTAATGTCTGATTCAGGACTAAATGATCTCCTGAATCAGACTCTTTTCTTCAATTTGCGATAGGTTTAGGCAAGGGACTATTACATCCCCAGTTCTTTGGCCAATGCCTCACGTTCAAAATTGCCGTCCCCAAGGGTGACTTCCCATGCTTTGGCACGCCGGTAATATAAATGCATGTCGCTCTCGACAGTGAAACCGATCCCGCCGTAAATCTGGTGACCTGTGGCGGTTACCCTCCGGTAAGCTTCACTGGTCCAGGCCTTTGCCATGGCGATTTCCTTGCTGCATGGCATACCTTCACTGAATCTCCAGGCTGCTTCATAGGTTAAAAAGCGGCTGCCGTCGATGTCCATTACCATATTGGCAATGTAGTGCTGAATGACTGGGAAGCTCCCCAATGCACGATCGAAAACGATTCTTTCCTTTGTGTGGTCAGCTGACATTTCCAAAACCTTTTGCGCTCCGCCGACCATTTCGGCGCATCTGGCTATTCTAACCTGTTGTAAGGTCTGCTCCAGCGGACCCCATGCCTGGTCCAGCTTACCGACGATATTCTTCTTTGATACCTTTACTTTGTCAAAGACAACTTCACACAGTTTATCATAGGCAATTGTCTTTAATAGGGTACATTTGAGTCCCGGGGCCTTTCTGTCGACCAGAAAAGCAGTGATGCCGTCTTCCGGTGCGGTTCCTTTTTTGGTTCTGGCAATGCAGATGATGTAATCAGCGATAAGGGCATCAGGAACGTAGAGCTTGGTGCCGCTGATGATATAGTCGTCTTTATCAGCGACGGCTTTGGTCTCGATTGAAGCAGCGTGATAACTGCCGCTTGTTTCTGTCAAAGCCAAGGTCATAATAGCTTTACCATCGGCTATCCTGGGTAATAAATCCTGTTTTTGCTCTTCACTCCCGCTATTCAGAATAAAAAGCCCGCCAAGCAGAACGGTGGAGAAGAAAGCTCCTGGTAAACAGGCACGGCCCATTTCTTCTTCCAGCGCGATCAAGTCGATCATGTTCCCGCCGCTGCCGCCGTACTTCTCCGGGTACATCAAGCCCAGCCAGCCTAGTTGTGCCATCTTTTGCCATAACTCGGCGGGGTTACCTTTTTCATCTTCTGCCATCTGTCTCACTAAAGACTTTGGGCACTCCTTCTCAAAGAAGTCGCGCGCCCCTTTTTTCAACATTTTCTGCTCATCGTTAAAATCGAAATTCATGTATATCGCCTCTCTTTTCAAGATTAATTTTTATTTAAGGACTTTCCGGCCATGCTTTGGATTATGGCTCCTGTCAGAAACGTTTATTTCTTAACCGGCATCGCCAACTGCGGTTCACGGGGCAGCCCCATGGCGATGGTAGCGATCAGACTTTTCATCATTTCATCAGAGCCGCCGCCAAAACTGCGCACTACCATCTCCCGGTAACCCAATTCAACCCGACCCTTTAGCGGCGCCCATTTCGAAGTTGGTTCGAGTTGACATGACAGTCCGAGAATTTGCATACCAGCATTAGCAACCCGCTGGCCGGCCTCAGCTTCCCATACCTTCGAAGCGGCCCCTGTCCAGGCGGGGCTTTCGCCCTTATCCACCAACCAGCCTATCCTGGCATTCATTAAACGAAGTATATTCATTTCGATAGTACACTGCGCTAAACTCTGCCGTACAAACGGGTCTTTGCATAAAGGTTTCCCATCCCGCTCCGTCTCTTTGGCATATTTGATCAAGTCTTCGGTTATTTTTGTCGCCCAAGGCGATGCGCCAACGCTTACTCTCTCGGTAGATAAGGCTTCTCTGGTTATACCCCACCCCCCGTCTTCCGGGCCGATGCGGTTTTTCTTGGGGACCCGCACATTATCGTAGAAGATTTCATGCGTTTTCATTCCGGAAATTGTGTGCATTTCCTGTATCGTAACGCCCGGGCTCTTCAAATCCGCCATCAGGAGGGAGATGCCCTTATGTTTTGGCGCGGTAGGATTGGTTCTGACTAAAATCCAATGGTAATCGGCAGTATGAACACCACTGCTGAACATCTTCTGTCCGTTGACGATGTAATCATCGCCATCCGGAACTGCACGCATCTGTAATGACGCCAGGTCTGTACCAGCATTGGGTTCGGTATAACCCAGGGCAAATAAGGCTCCTTTTGATATCTTGGGCAGCCATTCCTTCTTTTGCTCATCAGTTCCGAATTTCATCAGGGTGGGACCCGGCACGCCGCCCTGGAAGTTCGCCCAGTGACCGGGCAGATTGATACCCCGGCGAGCAACCTCTTCGGCAATGATATGTCTTTGATCGGCGGAAAGCCCCGCTCCCCCATATTCTTTGGGCCATGAAGGAGTAAGCCATCCCCTGGCAGCGAGCTTAAGACCGAATGCTTTCGATTCTGTTAAATTGGCATCAGCAGACTCACCACGTTCTTCGGGTGATTGAGCAAGTGTGGAATTGATGTTGGCATCGATCCAGTCACTTACTTCTTTCCTGAACTTCTTTTGTTCCTCAGTATCAAATTGGCCGACAGAATACTCTTTAAAATCCATAGTTCGTTTGATCTCCTCCTAAATACTTATCGTCCTTTATATTGATTGTTTTTTACTAATATTCCTCATTGTTCCCCGTGATAATCCGTATAACATTCGCTATCGAACTCAACGTTTTGACAAGCGTGCTTCAGACTATTTGTTCTACTGCCATTAATATGAGGGTCTGCTACGACCCACCTGAAAAAAGCTGCAGGCTCGAACTCTCATACTGTTACTGGTTTTTAATGTATTGGACTAAATCGAGCCACGTGTTTTAATTATTGATTTATGATTTGTTTTAACCCGTTACAGTCTTGAATTTGCTCCAAAAAGAAAACCTTTCAATTAGGCTAATTATACAACTACGTTTCAATCCAACGCAACCTGCTGGAGACCCCAGTCAACCGGCTGATATCCTGGATACCGCATGAAAATCGATTAACATGTCCAAAAAACCGGTATTATCATTCTGACAATTACTTAAGAAATCATTCAAGAAGGAGAGTAGTTTGATTATGGAAATGAAAGATCCCGGTCAGGATGGATTAGAGAATGCAACAAAAAATGCATAACGATGCGGTAGATATACCAAGTGCGGGCGAACTGAAACGGCAGCCGCACAAGGATACCAACTCATTATAAGTAATCAAACGCAATTCTGATTGACTAATGTCCCAACCGTTTCTTTAAATCCTGGTCTATCCAGAATCTGGCTGGAAAGAAGAAGAGGCGTTGAGGACTTCCCATATGACCGCAAGTCGCACCGAATTGACCGTTATATCCATTAACCCAGGGCTGACAGAGACTGAAGGTTTTCGGCGAAAGCAGAGATATCGCGTAATGCTGCCGCGCGACACGCTCGTTGGCGGCTTTTAGTACTTGTTTCACACCTTCTGTACTGGTAGCTGCCATGGCCTGGGGATAGAAGGCATCAAAAACAGGGTCGCTGACCATCAGTGAGTTAGATATCAAGTCTCCTGTCTGAAACCGGTGCAGCTGCATAAATGGTACATGTGTTCGTCCCAATGTTCCTGCTCCATAAGCCAGCTGGTCATGCTTTCGGCCGAGTCTGACAAAATCGTTCCAAGCAGCAGCATCTAATATTCGTATTTCCATATCGATACCGACATCGGCAAAGTAGGATTTTATTACTGGCAGGATATCCAGATCCCACATCGCATCAGCCACGATGTTGGTCTTGAAACCTTTGGGATAGCCGGCATCGGCTAAAAGCTGCTTAGCTGCCGTAGGGTTGTAGGCGTATTCGTCCTTCAAATCTTGCTGCCATTCCCCATAAGGGAGTCCCCACCCCTTCAGGTACATTGAAGTAAGTGATGAGGGGTATGGGTCGACGGTGCCGTGATAGAAGATTTTGGCAATGGAAGGCAGATCTATCGCCATTTGCAGGGCTTTTCTGACCCTGATGTCATTAAAAGGTGGTTTATCATTTCGGGGGTCTATCGTATTCGTCACGCCGGACGGAACCGGTATCTGCAATATCTCCGGGTTCGTTTTCGCCATTGATTGGGCCTGTTTCATTGAAACCTCATCGATAATATCGATCTTCCCATCGCGCATCGCTGCCAGGGCAGCATCGTCATCAGGTATCACCATTATCTTGAATTTATCTACATATGGCAGCTTATTCTGCGGGTACCGCTCGTCAAACCCCCAGTAACTGGGATTCTTTATCATGATTGCCGAATTACCGGAAACAAAATCCTGCAAAATAAACGGGCCGGTGCCGATGGCATGATGCCAATCATTGAGATCTCCCCATTCCTCTACAGCCTCACGGGCTTCTATGCATGATGTCGGGCTGTAATGCGCTATCAGAGTCTCCGCAATAAACTCCGGATTAAATGTTCTCCACTTGAAAACAACAGTGTACTTATCTGCAGTTGTAACAGATATTAGTTCTCTGAACATGGTAACTTTGGCGTGAAACGGAGCAGGTTCCGTAAAGCCGCTGCCCAAACCGTATAAGCGGTGGAAGTGGTATGCTACGTCATCGGCGGTAAACTCGCGGCCGTTTACCGGCGGTATGTCCTGCCAGTGTATCCCTTTGTGCAGATGCAAAACGATCGTCCCAGGCTCCATTAATTCCCAATGCTCCGCCAGATGTCCTTTCATGAACTCGCTGGGGGTGACGATCTTGTAGTCGAAGTCTGCCGGATTAAGTGTCCAATCCTCCGCTGTCAGTTTTTCCATCCACGCCGTGTATATCTGAGGCAGTAACTCGGCGAAATATGGATCCCAGTTTACCATGTTCTTAGTGGTGCGGAAAGTCATTTCGCCGCCATACTGCGGTTTAGTAAGATTATCCCACCAGTTTTTCCCGGTTGTCACTTTCTTTACCATATTATCTCCTTCATTCGAAGCCACCAATTACGATGTTTTCCCTGGGCAGATCAGCACATCATCGCCTTGCCATTGATACTGTGTATTTAGTCCTTCGATAAAAGTTATCCTGTTCATGAAATCAGCTACTTCCTGTCCTCGCTGATCATGCTTGAGCACTTCAGGTTGTCGGTGCGCATTAACCAGACACGGAATATAACTAACCTGTGAGATTTTCTTATTTTCTATAACACATTTGGCTATGATCGCCCGGTTTTTAGTTGGGTCTGAACCCGGAATAGGCGCATCAAGATAAACACGCGTATTGATTTGCTCCTCGGTTTCCGGAGCCATCGCTGGCACAAAGCGGCCCAGACCATGAAAGATTGTTTTCCCCTTATACAACTCAATACCTTTGAGTCCATGCGCATGGTGCCCCAGGATCAGGTCAGCCCCCGCATCAATCGCGGCATATGAAACTTGCTGATCATACATAGCCAGTTTATCCGGCGAACCCATAATACCCTTGTGCAAAGCGACTACCAGAACGTCGCACAAACGCCGGAGTTTCTGGACATCATCAATCATCATTCCGAGGCTGCGAGGCTCCGCGAAGGTATAAATTTCCGGTTGGCCACCTGGATTTGGCATGTTCATTTCATAGGCCGTAATAACACGCACCCAGGCACATCCGGGCTTGGCAGGAGTTGCCCATGACCCCATCGGGCCGATACAGTTGTAACTCAGAAAACCAATTCGCGTTCCGTTACGCTCAATTATGGCCGGCTTCCGGGCCTCATCAATGTTCATTCCGGCTCCGGCAGTAGCAATATTATATTTTCCAAACCCGGTAATTGTGTCCTCTATGCCAGGTGAACCGCTATCCCACACATGATTACCTGCAAGCGTAATCACATTGAAGCCGGCATCGGCCAAAGCACGCATATTGCTTGGCGGACAACCTGGATAGGGATGATACATCTCTACATAAGTACTGGCACCTCTGGATGTGAAAACTATCTCTCCCTGTCCGATTACAACATCGCCGGATCTTAATACAGGGGCCGCCAAAGACAGGAAAGATTTACCCTTCTGCTCACCCAGTACCAGTTCTCCCACCGCCAATATTGTTAAAGATTTCCTTGCCAATTTCAAGCCCTCCCTATGCTGTTTAACTGTAAAACCGGTGCCCGCATTCAAATCCTGACTTGTCGATTAGAGCGGCCTAGTGGCCCATTTCTTTCTTCAACTTCCGGTCTATCCAGAACCGGCCTAGGTAGAAGCTCAACATCAGCGGTCCCCCTACTACTCCCCACGTCGAACCGAACTGAGCATTGAAACCCTTGACCCACGGCTGACATAAAGAATATGTCATCGGCTGCAGAAGGGATATTGAAAAATGTTGCCGCGCGACATACTCATTTGCTTGTCTTAAGATTTGTAATACCTCATCTTCACTACCGGCACTCAAGGCCTTTTTATAAAAGCCAGTGCAAATCGGATCGTCAATCATGCCGTAGTTATTATAAGATCCAACTTGCAGCCGACTAAGCTGATCGATCGGGGGAGCGGTATGACCCAACAGTCCGGTTGGAGCGTGAACCATCTGATCATATTTATGACCGATCCTCACAAAAGAACCCCACTCACTGGTTTTTATGATCCGTATTTCCAGGTCGATATTCACCTTGACGAGGTAAGATTTGACGATCTGTAATAATTCAATATCCGCGCTCGGATCGACCACGATATTCGTCTTAAATCCATTTGGATATCCGGCTTCGGCTAACATAGCCCTGGCCGTAGTCGGGTTATAGGCATATTCGTCCTTTAAATCTTGCGGCCATTCTTGATACGGAAAACCCAACCCCTTCATGTACCTCGATGTCAATGTGTCAGGGTACGGCTCGACATCTCCCTGGTAGTATGTTTTCGATATTTCCGGCAGGTCTATCGCTATTTGTGTTGCCTTTCTGACCCTGATGTCATTAAAAGGGGCTCTATCAATTCGCGGGTCCATCGAAAAAGTGGGCGGAAGCGGCGTGAATATCGAAATTATTTCCGGATTCGTTTTCCGCATCGCCTGCACCTGTCTATAGGATAGCCCGTCGATAATATCTATTTTACCGGCTCGCATGGCCTCCAGGGCCGCAGATTCGTCAGTTATAATCAGATATTTGACGGTATCTAAATAAGGCAGTTTATTCCGCGGATAGCGTTCGTCATGATCCCAGTAATTTTGATTTTTTACCAGGGTTGCTGAAACGCCGGAAGTAAAATCCTGCAAAATAAAAGAGCCTGTTCCTATTGCATGGCGCCAGTCACTGACATCTCCCCACTTCTTCACCGCATCCGGATTCTCAAGCCAGAGCGCCAGGTCCGGACCAAGCATGGTTTCGATTATGAATTCGGTGTTAGGTGACCTCCAGTTAAAGACGACCGTATATTTGTCAGCAGCGTTTACTGATTTCAAATCTTTAAACGCCGTGGAGCAAAGCGGACCTGGTTTGGTAAAATCTCCGCCCAGGCCGCATAACCGGTTAAAATGAAACACGACATCATCAGCAGTAAACTCCCGTCCGTTTGCCGGATCTATATCTTGCCAATGAACACCTTTCCGCAAATGAAAAACAATGGTCCCCGGAGCGGTAAACTCCCAGCTTTCGGCCAGTTGCCCTTTTAGATATTGGGCAGGGCGGCAGCACGATTTATAATCAAAAACCGAGGGATTTACCGTCCAGTCGTCTGCCTGAAATTTTTCCATCCACGCTGAATTTAAATTTGCCGTCTTATCGCCGAAATATGGATCAAAGTTCATAATGTTCCAATTCGCGCGAATGACTAATTCACCGCCGTACTGCGGCTTGCCAAGTTTATCCCACCATGCAGCTTTCTTGTCCATGATACCTTCTTTTGAGTTAATTAAAGAATTCCCGACCGGATTGAGTCAGTCGTCAGTTTATGATAAAAATAATGAGCTACTGTTTATACATGGAGAGACAAAGTGAGCCTTGATCAAGGCTCACTTTGTCTCTTTCTAAAATACCTTAATTATTGGATTCTAATATCCAAAGGACTTTTTCACGCTCGAATCTATCCAGAAGCGAGCGCCGTAGAAACCCTCGAGGAACGGTACCAGAGTCCCCGGGATTGACCGGTTTTGGCCATTGTAACCCTTGAGCCAGGGTGCACTAATACCTAAGGTGTTGGGTTGCAGCAAGGCGATGTAATAATGCTGCTGCAAGGAATACAGATTTGCTGCGGTCAATACTTTCTTCACATCGGGAATACTGGTGGCCGCCAGAGCAGCAGGGTAGAATGCATCAAACTTGGGGTCACTGACCATCATCCAGTTGGACATATAGCCCGTCATGTACGCCTGAACCTCTCTCAGTGGCTCGACGGTTTTACCTGCCTGTGACGACGTTGATGTCATCGCCAACGCGTCCTGTTTATGACCTGCTTTAACATAAGAAGCCCAGGAGGCCGGATCCATCACCTTTATATCCATATTGACACCAATAGCAGTAAAATAGGATTTGACGATCTGCAGGAAATCCGTATCAACGGCGGAATCAACCACGATATCAGTATTAAACCCGGTGGGAAAACCGGCCGCGGCCAGCAGCGCTTTAGCTGCCGTCGGATTATAAGCATATTGATCTTTCAGATCTTGCGGCCACTGATCGTACGGTAATCCCCACCCAGTCTCGGCATAAGAAGTCAATGTAATCGGATAAGGCAATACCGTACCGTTGTAGTAAGTTTTAGCGATGGTTGGTATGTCTATTGCCTGCTGGAGCGCCTGCCTGACCCTGATGTCAGTATAAGGTTTTAAATCGTCTCTCGGGTCGATTGTCATACCATACGTATTAATCTGTGGTATCTGTAACATTTCAGGGTTCGTTTTTGCCATTGACTGCGCCTGGGAAATCGAAATTCCGTCAACAAAGTCGATCTTGCCGGTGCGCATCGCCGCCAGGGCTGTCGCGTTGTCAGGTATAATGAGCACTTTTAAAGTATCCACGTAAGGAATGTGGTTCTGCGGGTAACGCTCGTCATAGCCCCAGTAATTCGGATTTTTGACCATTGTACAGGAACTACCGGTAACAAAATCCTGTACGATAAACGGTCCGGTACCGATCGCATGATGCCAATCGGTAGTATCTCCGTACGTCGTCACTACCTCAGGACACTCGATATTATTCATTCCGCCAAACCCTGTTACCGTCTCCATAATAAATTCGGGATTGGTGTTCTTCCATTTCATCGTAACGGTGTATTTATCAGTGGCGGTTATCGATGCCAGTTGCTTCCAAGAAGCATCTGTGATCATGTATGGATCGCCTTTGGTAAACCCGCCGCCCATGGCGAACATCCGGTTATAATGAAACACTACATCATCAGCGGTAAATTCGCGGCCGTTTACCGGCGGCAAGCTCTGCCAGTGGATTCCCTGGCGCAGATGGAAAACAAGCGTGCTTGTATCCGTTAACTCCCAGCTTTTCGCAAGTTGGCCCACCAGATAATCGCTGGGACGCCATGCAATCTGGTAAGAGAATACGGACGGGTTTAATGTCCAGTCATCAACCGTTAATCTTTCCAAAAAATTACCTGTTAAGTCAAAAGTACTTGTTGGGCCGTCAGGATCCCAGTTGGTAAGGTCCTGGTTGATCCGCAGGGTCATAATCCCACCGTACTGCGGTTTACCAAGACTGTCCCACCAATTACCTGTACCCGCGGTTGTTGTTGGTTTTGTTGAAGTCGGTGCGGTACTAGCGGTCGTAACTGGCGGTGAGGTTGTCTTCGTAGTGGTAGTCGTAGTCGTTATGGGAGCTGTTGCAGTTGAGGTAGATGTTGTGGACGTGCTGCAGGATGCCAGGACAAGTGAGATAACTATGAGACAAGTTAGCGCTATCCAGATTAATCCTCTTTTCATTTCGTCCTCCCTTTGTTTAAATATGGAAAACTTCCGGATGATAGACTATGATCTCATTTTTAGAGTGCACTTTTAGCGTGTAAATCCCTATTGTTAATGATGGCGGAGCTTAACCCAGATTACCCCCTGGGCTCCAATAAAATGCCGAATTCATCTGGTATTCATACTCATATTCCTATTGAATGTTTATAAATTAAGTGGAGTATATCACCCGTTTTAAGTAATGTCAAACCTGCTTACATATGGATAAAACCTAAGCTAAGACCGAGGAGCTTAGGTAATTTACAAAACATTTACAATAATTCAAGAAATCCGTGTTTATGGAGGAGACCGGAGAAAGAGGCAATCTGCTCTATCGAATAAATTGTCCAAGTAACACGCCAATCGTAAGAAGAATCCCGAAGAATAGGTGTAAACGCGATGCACTCGGTATACCGCCGGCCAGTTCCGAACGATTACGTCCCTTCCTTAAAATGCGCAGCGTGATTACGGATTGAGGTATAGCCAACAAGATAATCAATGAAGTCAATTCTAATCTCCCGACCGAGACTAAAATAATCACGGTAAGAAATGCGGCCAACACTATGAAGAGGTATTCCCACCACGCTACATCACGACCAAAAACTGTGACGATAGTTTGTTTGCCGCCTGCTTTGTCTTCTTCCATATCCCGGATATCATTAGCCGCCAGAATGGCTGTAACAGTGAATCCCACCGGCAGTGAAAATAAGAAAATATCAGATGTAAAATATTGGGTTTGGACATAAAAAGATCCGACTACCATTACTATCCCCATAAAAATAAAAACGAGAGGTTGCCCTAACCCAATTTTACCCAATGGTCTGGTACCGGCTGAGTAAAAATAAGCCGCTGCGGCACCTGCCAGGCACATAAACAGAACAGGAAGTCCGGAAACATAGACCAAATATATACCAATAGCCGCGGCAATGCTAAAACAGACTAAAGCTCCCCGTTTTATTTCGCTGCTGGTCAGAAGGCCGAGCGCGATAACTTTATAAGGAGCCAATATTTTTTGTTCACCCTCCGGACGGACATGGTCCGAATATTCGTCTACCAGATTGGTAGTCACCTGAACAAACAAGCAGGCTATCAGTACCAATAAAAACCGGAAGAGATGAAACAGTCCTTCACGAAAGGCAAATGCCGAACCTACCAAAACCGGGACCACTGCGGCGCTGAAAGAAAAAGGTCGGATTGCCCAAAACCAAGCTTTAATTTTTATCAATTAAAATCCTTGTTGTTAGCACCAAAGCATAATCGTGACATTGTTATTTTACCTTTCTTTCGGTTCAAAATGAAAGGTTTTAGAATCGACAAGTGAAAAGTCCCGGAAATTCAACTTTGCTCCGAAGTCGGCTTACTTACATCCTCAATGCCTGGCTCATGGTGGTGAAAAAAGGAAACCCGACGGTGGCTTAATCTCCTATCCACCGGACGCCCTCCAGTCAGGATGTGAAATAGCTGTGCGGCCGGAACCGTGCTTACTTTTCGGACCTCTTTCAGTCTGGGTAAGAAGATAAGAGAGGTTGCTCCCCGCAAAATTCCCGAAATCAGGAAGATGCTCAACACCTGATATCCCATTAAAGCCGGCATGTGGGTAATCAGATAACCCCCCAGGAGCGCTCCGGCTCCGGCGGCAAGTCCGTTGCCGCAATTGAAATAAGCAAGATACTTGGTCCTATCCTCAGCGCCGGTAGCGTCATAAAGATAGTTAACTGAGCATAAATTAAAACCAGCCCAAGCCAAACCTGAGAAAACCTGGACAATGACGAGATAAACAAGGTTAGTAGATACCAGCCAGAACAAAGGAATCAAAGGAACCATCGCGCCGGTTACAAACATCACCTTCAGGTTACCGATACGGTCAGCAGCCCGTCCCCAACGGGTCATGGTAAATAGAGTAGCAACCGATGAAGCTGTTCCCAGAGCCGCAAATACGAAGTAGCTCATTTTTAAATCCTGTAGTTGGTATACCGCGAAATACGGGCTGGCAATATTCACAGCGAAATTCATACTGAACAGGAATAACATATATTTGCCCAGATTGGTTGATGTAAGACCCCGTGCAAAATCGCCGCGTTTGGATTGTGCTTGAGGCTTATCCTTTAGCGGAAACTCGAAAAGTTTGGTGAGTAAACCACACGAGATAATTCTGGCGAGAAACGCAGCTCCAAACAGGATGGCGAAGCCCCATAGGGCTTTATGAGCCAGAAAAGTAAGTAAAACCCCTCCAGCCAGGAAAGCGACTGTATTAGCTAGAGTAGACAGACTTCCTCTCACACTAAAATACTTACCACGCAGGTTATCAGGGACAACCTCTGCCATAATACTGCCCCAGGCTGGAGAAGTTAAGGCCGCCGAAATTGAGTAAATGGAAGTAAATAGAATTAACCACCAGCCGTTACTGGCACTGGGGAAATAAGCGAGACCGAGAATTGGCAGGAACATTAGTCCTTGAAGTAGAGCGCAAATTAGCACTAGAGTCTTGCGGCTTTTCAGGCGGCGAACAAGTTGAACATCCCAGAGTTGCGCGATTGACGCCAGGAAGCCTGGCACGGAACAAAGAATACCTATCTGGAAATTACTGGTTTGCAGCGCAACGGCAAAGGCCACGATGAAATTATCGCCAAAGCCCAGCATTGTTCCATAGGCCATACCCTCAGCCGTAGAAAATCTCAGGGCATTTTCAACTTTCCGGACTATTGACTTATCTATATGCATTCGAGCGAATAATTCTCATTCTACTTGTGAGTAGGGCACACTTTCCAGCTTCTTGATAGCTAACTATAATGGCAATTATAGCATGACAGCTAAAGCAGGGTCTGAAAGTCAAACAATAAACGAGCCATTAATAGCATATCGGTGTTTCTGCTGGAGACCGAGTAGAGTTGAAGTACGTCAGAAATACGAAATAACACAAAAATCGTGCAGGGTAATTTTGTAATTAAATCTTCTCCCCAATTTAAATGATACTATGATCCCAATTTTAGAATCTGCTATCAATAAGGATATATATACATGTCCTTCACATAATAGCTCAAATGCTAAGCCTACCAATAACTTCCAAATTCTTATCGGCGATGTTAATAAATTCGAGGTAATGTGAGGCTACACTAGACTAAATTGACCATTCCGTGTTGAAGTTTGGGATTATATGGTCGTAATCAGGGATTATTTAAGCTACCCCATCGATAGCCATGGCAGCAACTCTTTTTATCGTGTTACTACGATTCATCACTCAATTTCACTGATAGGTTAAAAGAAAATAAATATTTCCCCATTGACATAGGCCAAAAGCAATCTAGAATAAAAATAGAAGTCATATACTTATTGAAAATGGTTTATCGAACAGAAGTTGTTAATGGTACTTCCGGTGATATTATATATTCACCGTGTTTTATATAAAATATAAACAACTAAAAATGTGAGGAGAAAAAGATGGAAGCTTATTGCGTTAAATGTCGTTCTAAAAAAGAAATGAAGAATGCCAAAGCGATGACCATGAAAAATGGCAAACCCGCAACCAAGGGAGTATGCCCAACTTGCGGGACAAGCATGTTCCGTATCGGCGCAGCTAAAAAATAGAACATATCCGATAATGACGGTGATGACGGCATGCGTTAGTTATTGATGATTTAAGTAATTTTTAAGACGACTTCTGGTGTTTAAACGCAAAGTTGGCTCTTAATTAATTATATCTCTGTGACAACAATTTGACTACTATTTATCACCTCGAATAATAACTGGTAGATGGTAGTCATTTTGTTCCACGACATACATCAATCAACTCACTTAGAAGCAAATCCAGGCACTAAGCCCTGTTTATAATGATGAGAATAATTATTATACCGGTTATAGAACTGAAACCTGCAAATCAGTCTGTACCCAATCTAGCTCCTTTTTCTTGTGTCCGGCACATTCTGCGATAGATACCCGGTTGAGCGATCAATGTATCATGATTCCCCTGTTGAACAATTTTACCGTCTTCAATTACCAGAATGACATCTGCTTTTCTAACTGTAGAAAGTCGATGGGCAATGACGAAAATAGTTTTTGTTCCCGATAGCTCAAGGATTGCCTCTTGTATCGCTGCCTCTGTTTCGACATCTACCGACGCCGTAGCTTCATCCAGAATTAATATTGGCGCACTGCAGAGTACCGCCCTGGCAATAGCCACGCGCTGTTTTTGTCCCCCCGAAAGCCTCATCCCCCGCTCGCCCACCCTGGTATCATATTCATCCGGCATTTCCATAATATCATCATGTATGCGCGCCGCAGCGGCAGCCTGTTCGATTTCCTCCAGGGGAGCAGCCGGCTTTGCAAAAGCAATGTTCTCGGCAATTGTGCCATTAAACAAAAAGGTATCTTGAAAAACCATGGCGATATTCCTGTGCAGTGATTCCTGGGTAATCGTGCGTAAGTCTCTGCCGTCCAGCAAAATCCGTCCGGCGGTTGGGTCGTAGAACCTGGAAATAAGCTGCGTCAGCGTTGTTTTTCCGACACCGGTCGCGCCCACGAACGCAATCATTTGTCCCGGTTCTACCTTAAAAGAAATATCATCCAACACCGGAACATTATCCGAGTAGCTAAAAGAAACGTGCTCAAATTCGAGCCGGCCGTTTACCTTCTCAATGGCCACTGCATTTTCCGCATCCACAACCGGCTGAGGTGTATCGAGTATTTCAATTACGCGCTCCGCTCCGGCAAATGCCTGCTGGGCATTTTCAATAAGCTGCGCAACATTAGTGATCGGAGCATAGAACAGAGACAAATATAAGAGAAAGGCGACAATATCTGAAACGTTGATGCTGCCGTGAAAAGCATAATATCCACCGAAGCCAACCACGATGACAGTTCCCAGCGCGGTTAAAAATTCTACACTGGGATGGAAGATACCTGATATTTTCAGCGCGTAAAGCAGGTTTTTAGTAACATTAGTGGCTTTTTCGGTGACTTGTTCAGTAGCTCGTTCCTGTTGACCAAAGGCCTGGGTCTCGTGCATGCCGGAAAAATTATCAAGCAACTGAGCGGACAGCAACCCCCTCGCTTTCTGTGTTTTCTGGAAATTCGGCCTGACTTTTTTGATGAAGATCCAGGCCGACAACAAAATAAACGGGATTGGAATTGAAGTAAACAGTGCGAGTTTCCAGTTTATAATAAACAGAATAACAGTCACGCCTATTACAGTCAGCGCGTTCGATATTGATTCGGGAATGATATGGGCATAAAGCTGCTCAAAGGTTTCCGTATCGGTGATCACGCGGCTCATCAAATCGCCGGTTTGTTTATTGTAATAGTATCCGATGGAGAAGGATTGTAATTTGTTATACACTTTTATCCGCAATTCCTGTACCAGTACCCAGGCAGCCTTGTGAGCCAGATAATTGGCCAAAAAACGGAACAGAATACGTGAAGCATATAAAGCAAGCAGTACTGCGGTAATGATGAATATTTGCCTGAGTCCATCGCTCGTCACCCCGGCCGATACG
>Ga0224520_1000119_pt1 | contig 25521 bp, 19 predicted proteins | sample CFST25metaG_2_FD_180684 | JGI IMG/M metagenome (GOLD analysis project Ga0224520, IMG submission 180684) | Peat soil microbial communities from Stordalen Mire, Sweden - C.F.S.T-25 | ecosystem: Environmental > Terrestrial > Soil > Wetlands > Peat | place: Sweden: Norrbotten County, Stordalen Mire... | reverse complement strand
CACCGCAGGAGGGTCGAGCGGAGAGGCGCCGCTCGATCCGACGTTGCTCGCCAAGTGCAGCGGGACGAACCCGATCAACTGCGCGTTCAGTGCAAACAACGGCAACTACACCGTGACTGTGGAATTGGGCAGTGCGACCGCGGCGGCCACCACGCGCGTCTTGGCCGAAACCCGCCGCATCGTCCTGCAGCCGACCAACACGGCAGCCGGGTCCTATTTCCGCTACACCTTTGCGGTAAACGTCAGGGCAGAAGACCACGATGGCTACAGTGCGCCGGGAAACATTCTGAACCTTTCCTTCGACGGGACTTCCCCAGCCCTGCACGGGGTTGGCTTTGCAGCCGCCAACATCCCCACCATCTACATTGCCGGCGACTCGACGGTTTGCGACTGGGATCCCGCTACATACAATCCATTCGCCCCAGACGGGACAGACGTTTCCGGTTGGGGTCAGGAGCTTTCGCAGTATCTCGGGCCGGGCATCGCTGTGGCCAACTACGCCGACTCGGGCGAAACTGCGGGCAGCTTCTATACAAAATTCTATCCTCCGGTGAAAGCGGCCATGAAACAGGGCGACTATCTGTTCGTCCAGTTTGGCCACAACGACATGAAGTCCGACACGGCCGCGCAATATCAGGCGAACCTGACCAAGTACCTCACCGATGCAAAGGCCAAGAACGTCACGCCGGTTCTCATCACCCCAGTTGCGCGCTCAGGCGCGACCGCTGCCAACCACGGCTTCAACGGTTTTGATGACAACATGCGCACCTTGGCCACAGCACAGAACGTCGCGCTGATCGACCTGACCAACCTTGCGCTCACCTACTACGGCACCTTGTCCAGTAGTGCCAAGAGCGCGTTGTTTGTCGACGGTACACACTTCCACGAACCAGGCGCCACCCAGATCGCCAATCTCGTTGCGCAGGCGATGAAGGGACTTGGCAATGGCCTGGAAGCTTTCGTGAAATAGGGGCGTGTAGCCGCAGTCCGACCTGCGCTGCGCCCCGTCGCCCAGGGTGGCTTGCACCATCGACCACGACCACAAGACCTTGCTGGCCAACCTGGTATAGTTCGTGGCCAACATGAACAAGACCAATAAGCTGGAACGAAGGGATTTCTTGAGACTCGGCGCGGGTGGCCTTGCTGCCGGCGCGCTGTCCGCTGGGTGCGCGACCGTGGCGCGGAGCCCGGCAACGGAAATGCTCTCGCCCGGGGCACCGCCGCCGCCCAAACCCGCGCCCGTAGCAGAGCCGGCACCGGTTGCCAAGAACGCTGGGCCGCCGCGCCGCACGCTCGGCCGAACCGGTATCGCGGTGCCCATTGTCAGCATGGGCGTGATGAACGCCGACAACCCCAACCTGGTTCGCGCCGCGCTGGACGGCGGCATCTTCCTGCTCGACACCGCGCATGGCTACCAGGACGGACGAAACGAGGAAATGCTCGGCACCGTCCTTCCCGAACGCAAGCGCAACTCCTTCGTGCTTGCCACCAAGGTCCACCTCAGCACCCTGGATCGCAAGACCGGGCTTTTCTCCAAGCAAACCCGCGGCGAGGAGATCGGCGAGAAGCTCGACATAAGCCTCAAGCGACTGGGGCTCGATCACGTCGACATCCTTCACCTGCACAACCAGTCCATGCGCGAGAGCGTGCTTTACGAACCCGTGCTCAAGTCATTGGAGAAGGCCAAGCGCGAGGGCAAGGCGCGCTTTATCGGCGTGTCGACCCACCGGAATGAGCCCGAAGTGATCCGGGCGGCGGTGGAGGCCAAGCTCTACGACGTCGTGCTGACTTCGTACAACTTCAAGCAGGACCATCACCTCGAAGTGCAGAAAGCGATCGGGGAAGCGGCGCAGGCGGGCTTGGGCATTGTGGCCATGAAGACGCAGGCGGGGGTCTTTTGGGACAAGGAGAAGCAGAACCCCATCAACATGAAGGCAGCACTGAAATGGGCGCTGCGCGATCCGAACGTACACACGGCAATTCCAGGCTTCACTACATTGGATCAATTGCAGGCCGACCTGGAAGTGCTGCGCGATCCTACGCTCACCGACGACGACAAGCACAGCCTGGAGGCGCCCAAACTCGTCGGTTTGTTCTGCCAAGGCTGCGGCGAGTGCCTGGATCCTTGCCTGCAGAAACTGCCGATACCCGACCTCATGCGTTCCTTCATGTACGCCCACGCGTACCGCAACCGCCCGGCCGCACAGGCGCTTCTGCTCGAACTCGGTCTGCCGGATTCTCCCTGCGGCGACTGTGACGAGTGCCCGGTACATTGCGCGAAGGGATTCGATGTTCGCCAGCGTGTGCGCGATATTGTACGGCTGCGCGAGGTACCGCGGGAATTCTTGGCATGAGCAGGGCGCGCGTGGCGGTGCAGGTCGGGTTGCTGGCGGCCACCGCGCTTTTCACCGCGGCGGCAAGCCGCTGCTGCTGTTTCTGGAAGTGGCGTTGCTTGCCAGCGAGTGGATGCTCCGCCGACGGGCGGGGCATGGGTCGTGCTTGAACCGACTATGCTCGCTCTATCAATCTCCGCTGACCTCGCGAAGACGTGCGGCCAGCCGATCCAGCCGCTTATCTCGGCGTACCCAACGGGTCGCGAGCGCGGCAGCCTCTGGCGTGCGCTCCAGACGAAAAAGGCACTTCGCGAGCGCGTAGCCCAGCGCGGGCTCTCGACTGCCCAGGGCTTCAGCGCGCCGAAGCAACGGCTCTCCCTTCTCCGGGCGCCCGAGTTCCACCTCGAGGAGCCCAGCGTGCAGCAATGCACTGGCATCGTCCTCAGACGGGGAATGGCGTGTGAGGGCGCGAAAGGCGGCGGCTCCCGAGGCCGCCAGAAGTTCTCGTTCGGGTTGGGCGGGGTGCGGGCCTAGCCCGGCAGCGCGCAGGGCACGCAGCAAGGCGGCTTCGTCGCCCGGTCCCCGGCGAAGGAAGACCTCAGCCTGCTCGTCGCGATAGATGGCAATCCAGCGACGACGGTCCCAGATTCCTTCGGGAAAGAAGGGGCGCTTGGATGCGATCATCGTCACACCCAAACGGTCGAAGTCAGCCTCCACCGCCGGGAGGAAGGACGGAGCGGCGCCAGCGGCAAAGGCCCGGTGACCCAGGTCGTGGAGTTCCGGAGGAAACAGCGTGGTCCGACCGTCCATGAATACCTGCTGTGCGGGCCAAAGGCGGAATATGAGGTAGCCGCCCCAATCCACGCTGTTCCACATGCGCCCGCCCAGCGCGGCCCGTGCGAGAAAATCCGCCATGCGTTCAGGAAATTCGCCTGCGCGAATCGGCCGGCGCGCGTTCATCAGTGCGTTGCGCAGGCCTCCCTGTAGCGACCCCACGCCGTACGCATAGCTAGACACGCCCAGGGCGAGCGCCGCAACGACCATCACAGTGGCCCTTTTGGGCTGGCGTGAATCGCCAGGGGAAACCGCGGAGACTCGCGACTTCGGCGCCCCGGCCAGGAGAAGCAATGCCGCTGGAAAGACCAAGTACACATGGCGCCCGGCGGACGCAGAGACCACAGCAGCGGCCAACGCCACAGCGAAGGCGCCCGCTTCTAGCCTCGGACGGAGAAAGGCCCGCACGACCAATACCGCCAACGCCGCGAACGGCGCGAAGGCGGCCAACACGTTGTGGAGCGTGCCCTCAGGTGCCTGCAGATAGCGCCACACGGGCGCCCATTCGGGAACATTGGCAGCCTGCGTGACGGCCCTTGTAGCGAGAGCTTCCCAATATATGCCCAGACCTGCCGGATTGCAGGCCACGGCCAGGATCGTACATGCGGCAAGAACCGCCGCAGTTCGGCTGCGTCGGGCCAGCGCGGCCGCACCGGCAAGGACCGGGGCCAGCACCGCTCCGCCGTGAAGGTTGGCCCACAGTACGGCAAGTCCCGAGGCAGCGAATATCCGCCGTCGGTCAGGCAGAGAAAATAGCAGGGCGACGAAGGCAATCTCGCAGGGGAATGCCAGGACATGAGGGCGCGGCCGCATCCGATCGATGTAAAGAAGCAGCACGAGTGCAAGAATCAGCAGGACGACCGGCGCGCTCCGACTGCGGAGCCACGCCAGCCGCACGAGAAGCCCGAGCCCCAAGAGCACCGCCGCGCCACCCAGCGCGCGCACGCCGTCCCAGCCCGCGCATCGAAAGACGAGGTAGAAGGCCACTTCGGAGAGCCACTCGTGTGTGGTCCACGGCACGCCAGCTCGCGTCCACGTGAAGGGATCAGTCCTGGGAATCGCACGCGTGGTCGTGATGAGCTCACCCATCTTCACGTGCCAGAATTCGTCGATGTCCCAGATGGGCTGCAGGAGAACCAGCACAGCAACCCCGAAGAGGCAAGCCATCGCCGCCCAGCACCAGACCGGGACCGCCTTCGCTTGCAGCTGGGTCATCTGGGCATCGGGCTTTTTGCCTTGAGTGATGGATCAGCCCCCTTTGCCAGACAAGATTGCCACCAACTCCGTTGCATGTGCAGCACGGCTAAGACACAAAACAAATCCACATCCCGCTATCGCCAGGAATATGCTTCTTGCCCAGACGTGTCCCCAACATGCGGCACAGTCTACCGCATTTGCGCCCCGCTACGGCGCCGCTGGTGGACATTCCCGGCCGCCGGGTCATGTGCGAACCTGCCCCGAGGTGGAGCAGAGACCTCAGCGCAAGCGGTGTCGCCATGCCAGCAGCGGGCGTTCGATCAGACCGTACGAGGCGACTGCGGCCGCAAACACCAGCAGCAGGTTCAGCGGGAAGGCGGTCAGTGGCGAGCGAGCGAACCGGTTGAGGAAGGGCTCTTGCCAGAGGTAGAGCGAGTAGCTGAGCACGCCCAGCCCAGCCAGCGGGCGGGTCTCCAGCAGACGCCCCACCCGACCGTCAGGCAAGCGGCGACAGCGATCGATGCACAATGCAATGGCCAGGTTCAACACCGTCTGGCCGATTAGGCAATCGATGAGCATGTAGTTCTGGCCGGCGTTGGCGGCGATACCCAGCAATGGGACCACGGCGAACCAGCCGGAACGCAAGAAGCGCAGGTACGCCGGTTTTGCAGCCAGCCAGTCCTGCAGGCCCGCCAGCAGACAGCCGGTGGCCAGCGCATCCCCGATGGTGCTGAAGGCCTCGCCGATCTCGATCCGCCGCTCCGGCGTGAAGATCCACATGCCAGTGCGAATCAGCGGCGCGGCGACGATCAGGGCAGCAGCCAGTGCGAGGCCGCGCCGTGTGCCCACCAGCACCAGCAGAGCCGGCCACAGCAGGTAGAACTGCTCTTCCACAGACAGCGACCACAGGTGCGAGACGTACCACGAGCGCAGGTGGTGGTAGTTGACGGTGTAGGTGAGCGCGTGCAGGCGGTCGCCCGGAGCCAGAACCAGCAGGCCCAGCCCGCCCAGCAGTAGCACGACGCCGATGTAGAGGAACGCAGCCGGAAGAATGCGCAGCGCACGTCGCAGAAAAAACCGCGACAAAGAAATGCGACCAGTCTTGGCGCGCTCGCGCAGCAAAAGCAGCGTGATGAGGAACCCCGAAATGACGAAGAACACGCGCACGCCCAGGTTGCCCAGGCCGTAGAGCTCAGGCAGCCTTGCGCCGCTGGTCAGCTCGCGCGTGCCTGACAGGTGCGCTAGCAACACCAAGCACACCGAAATCCCACGCAAGCCGTCCAAGCATGGCACGCGGGCGCTCATGGGCACACCCATCTTCGCACAAGCGCCGAGGCGCGACGACTACTTCGCGGATCAGATCTCAACCCTGTCGCTGGGCCGATTTCTCCCGCGCCGCAACTGATATAACGGGATCCGAAGGACTGCACCACTAACTCGGAGCGGCATCATGCGACAAATTTTCGGCCCCGTCAGTATTGCTGGCTGCCTCTTCCTAACCTTCGCGTGCAGTTCCTCGGGTCCTGCCAATTCTAGCTCCACCGGCGGGAGCTCCGCCACGGGCGGAACAGTTGTCTCCGGTGGCCAGATGGGCTCGGGCGGCGGCAGTGTCGCCGGAGGATCCACCTTGCAGGGTGGCACCGTTTCATCCGGCGGCAAGGTTTCAACCGGCGGCGCAAGCGGCACAGGTGGCACGATCGCTGCTGGCGGAACCAGCGGCACCGGCGGTAGCGCCGCCACGGGCGGCGTGAGCGGCACGGGTGGTACGATTGCCACTGGCGGCAACTCGGCCACCGGCGGCGCGAGCGGCACAGGTGGTATCATCGCCACTGGCGGCGCCACGGTCTCCGGTGGCATTGGCGGCGCCGGGGGCACCACTGCCACGGGAGGCACCACTGGGACCGGCGGCAGCACACGGACAGGTGGTACATCAGCGTCGGGGGGCACCGGCAGCGGAGGTGTCGCGAGCGGTGGCACCAGCACGTCTGGCGGAACGTCGTCGACCGGCGGAATGGCAACCGGTGGAACGACCACAACCGGCGGCACGACAGCGAGCGGTGCAACGGCTTCGATTATCTCTGCCGTGCCCTTGCTCGACACCAGCGGAAATCTGGTCAATGCGCATGGTGTGGGCTTTATCAAGGTCGGCAACACCTATTACATGGTGGGCGAGCAACGCTCGGGAAAGAACGACACCTATTCCGGCTCGGCCGCCAATGGCGAAGACGCCTTTTCGGGCATCAGCATGTATTCGACGACGGATTTCGTGAACTGGACCTTTGTCGGAACAGTGGTGACGCCGGTCCCCGGGACGATCCTCTACCCTCCTCAGTGCGGCGAGAGACCGAAGATCTTGTACAATGCTTCGACCAGCAAGTACGTCATCTACATCAAGATGATGACTCAAACCGGTAGCCCCTCAGTCTACATTGGTACCTTCGCCGTCCTCACCAGCAGCAGCATTTCAGGGCCCTACGCGTTACAAGGCACCCTTAGCCTTACCGGTGCCGATGATTTCCAGGTCTTCCAGGACACCGACGGCTCGCAATACCTAGTCCGCTCCGAGGGCAAGTTGTACAAGTTTTCCGCGGATGGTTTGAGTGTCAATACCACCCCGGTAAAGACCGGAATTCAGAGCGGTGAAGGCGTGTCCCTCTACCAGGCGGGCAGCACATACTTCTGGCAGAGTTCGCAAGGAAGCTACTGGCATTGCAACGACAATTCCTACTCCACCGCGACATCACTGACTGGGACATGGACTTCGCACGGCAATTTCTGTCCGAGCGGATCCAAGACCTGGGAGTCGCAGGACACGGCGGTTGTCACAGTGGCCGGCACTTCCGGAATGACCTACATCTACGTTGGTGATCGATGGGTCAACGGCCATTTGCCAGCATCGACGCTGGTGATGCAGCCCTTTACGGTAAGCGGTTCCACGGAATCGATCTCCACCTACAATCCGATATGGAATCTGGATGTCGCGGCTGGCACCTGGAGCCCGGTCACCGCTTCCGGAACAATTGTCAACGACAGCACCACAGGCACCGGGCCGAACCAATTCACCTACAGCAGCGGCTGGACCGCCAGCTCATGTAGCAGTTGCTACAACAGTGATTCACATTCGTCGTCCACCACTGGCGCGACCGCCACCATTGGGTTTACCGGAACGCGAATCCTTCTCTATTCCGCCTATGACAACAGTTCGGGAGTCATGGGTGTCACGCTGTCAAATGGCAGCGGCACGGCGGTGACCCCGGAAATGCAGGTCAGCCTCCGCTACGATGCGCCGGCCACCGGCAACTATCTGGTCTATGCCAGCCCCGTCGTGCCGAACGGATCCTACCTGCTCAAGGTACGGGTGACCGGCCTCAAGGACTTGTACAGCAGCGGAACGACATGCAACATCGATCGCGTGTTGATTCAGTGAGGTCCTGGAACGTCAACTGCCAAGCCGGCTTGTCCCACGCCGCCACAGGGGCGGAGGAATGAGCCAGGAGCAAGCACGAAACCGCGATCGGCAGTAAGGGCATGCGATGATCATAGTATTCGACGTCGCTGCGGGCGGAAGACGCGGGGACCGCCAGGGTCGGCAATAGCGCGCCGTCTCCGTGCTCGGCCCGAATCGCTTCTACGATGCCGTCACAGGTAGTGCACCAGCTGGAGAACCACACTGCCAAACTGAGGCAAGCTGCCACGCTCGGAGCGGGCCGTGCCGGCGTTCATGGAAGCGTACAGGGCGAAGGTCCAAGCATCGGAAAGGTAGTAGCTGGCGATGGCTTGCGCCAGGGTCGAGCGATCCAGCGGATTGATCAGAGCAAACGCGCTAAGCTCGAGCTTGCTGGTCAGGGCCTTCGGCCAGGCCAGGCGGGCGAAGATCTGATGGCGCGACATCGGCTCCTGCTGGTCATTGGCATAGCCCCGCAGATACCATAGCTCCGGTGCCGTCCCTGGCAGGGCCCCCAGATTGAACCAGTTCTCCCAGTCCGCATGGGCAAAGCCTGCCTGGTGGTAGTGATACTCGAGGTTCAAGGTGACCTTGCTGGCAATGGTCCATGAGGCGCCGGTAGCCACATCATTGCGAAATGCTGTGCCCGCGGCAGAGGGCAAGATGAGCGGCATCTCGGGCGGTAGCGTTCCCGTGGCCTGGCCATAGTCGAAGCCGCGCGTGATGAGATTGCCTTCCACTCCGCCGGCCCATTCGGCATAGGCCACCACCGCGTCGCCAAAGGGCCGCGTGACATTGAGACCCACCTTCGAACGCTGGCGCTCAAAGTATCCCAGCAACTGTGAGCTCCAGTCGCCGATATCGAGGCTGATGGCCCCCAACACGCGATGGGCCGCGTTGGTGGCATCGAAGCGCGGATCCACGCCGAATTGACTGGTACTGACGATGGCTGACGGCTGGCAGATCTTGGGCGCATAGGCCAGGCTCACCGAGCCGCGGCCCCAGATCTTCTGCCCGCGCACCATTGCCGTGCCCAGTCGATTCTGGCGGGCAGCGGAAGGGTCCAGCGACGCCTGCCCCACCAGAGTGCGGGTTTTGAGGAAGTCCGTGGGATTGAAGCCCAGCGCGGCGCCATTGCGCAGGTTGATGCGTCCTGCTTCCAGATAGGTGCTGGCTGCCGGTTCCCAGGTCAGGTATCCCTCACGGAAGTCATTGCGAAGGGTGGTGCGCGACAGGAAGTCGATGTTCTCCTGCTCGAGGACATTGAAGCGATCGCTAAGGGTGACGGTCAACGGCCTCCACGGATGCCACTGCAGGTACAGGTCAAAGCTGGTGCGGTTCTGCCAGTCGTAGATGGCTGACGGGAAAGGCACCGGTACCTCGCGCGCAGGGGTGGCTCGCGTGTAGGCATCTTCGAGGAAGAGTTTCTTTTCAAGTCTCGACGTCTTCCCTGCCCTAGCCGAAGCCTCGGGCGCAGGGCCTGCTGGCTCTGTCGTCTGTTCGATCTCCCGCGGGATGAGATCGAGATCCCGGTCTTCGCCCCTCGCACCTCGCTGCGCCGCGTCTTGGATCTCCTGCGGCACGAACTTGAGATCCTCGTCCTCACCGGCGGCGGCTCGCCGCGCGGCCGCAAGTGCGAGAGCCGCGGCCAGCCAACGACGAACTCGCCTCATTCTTCCTTGAATCTTGGCAGGTAGTCTCGCTGGAACCACGCATCCTGTGCTTCCTCTACTCGGAAGCTTGAATACGTCATGGTGGTCACCAGGCGCGAGTCCACCGCGTCGATAATGATGGTCTCTTTGGATCGGGTGGCTCCAAGCTGCTGCTCGTACTTTCGGAAATAGGCGATCTTCAGCAGGCGCCCACTGTCCGAGTAGAACTTGGCCTTGATGGGTCGGTACGTCTCCCTCTCAACCCAATACTCCAGCCGGCTGTACATGGCCTCGGCCGTGACAGCACCCAAATCCAGGTGCCAAACGCTGCGGTCTTTGTGGTCGGCATCCTGAATGGTCTCCTCGCCCACCAGCTTGGGCGTGTAATCCAGGGCCAGATTCACAGTCACCACGTCCCCGTCCGACGCCTGTCCAGTCAGCCGCTGCTGCGGGGAGATGCGCACGCTGGCCTTGGAAGCGGGGTCATAGAACCACATGTTGCTGCCATTGAGCAGCACCAGCTTGCCCACGTCGCGCGGGGGGACCACGTAGCGCACGAGGTTCTTAAAGCGCCGCGCATCAGCATAGAACTTCGAATGCACGGCCAACTCGACCTTGTCCCGTGCCTTTCCATTCACGTACTCCACCAGCGCCAGCGAGACGCGAAAGGCCTGCTGGGGATTGCGAACCTTGTCGGTGGCCGCGACGATCTCTGCCGCCGAAGGCGGCCCGGCAAGGGCGTGGCTGGCAGGTATCGCGGCAAGCGTTCCAGCGAAGAAGAGCAAAACCTGACTAGTGAACATCGGAGACCCTTTCACACGTGGCGGAGGGCGTCCACAACCTTCAGTCGAGCCGCGCGATTGGCTGGAATCACCGCAGCCACGGTGGCCATTAAAACCAGCCCCAGCCAAGCCCCTGACAGAAGCGGCACCACTCCGCTGGTCAGCACGCGCAGCGGAACCGGGGCGGCGTTGCCCGGCGGCGTCCAGGTGGCCCCCATATGGTTGAAAGCCACGGCGATGAGCTGCCCGATCACGATGCCAACCGTAGCGCCCAACGCGCCCAGGAAGGCACCCTCGATGATGAAGACATTGCGTGTTCCACTGCGCCGTACGCCTAGAGCCCTGGCCGTGCCGATCTCGTTGGTCCGCTCCATCACGCTCATCCCCATGGTGTTCACCACCGTGAACAGCACAATGACGCCCATGATCAACGAGATGAAGAAGAAAATGGCATCGAACATGTCGACCGCCTGCTTGTAGAAGGGTTGCCGCTCCACGAAGTCCCGCACCTCCAGGTCCAGATGGTGCTGCTGAAAGACAGTCTTCAATCGCGAACGCACAGCAGCGATGTCTCCGGTCCGATGTAGCTGCAGCACGATGGCCATGGCCTTGGGCTCGTTGCGGCCGTACAGCAGCTTCTGCGCCAACTTGAGGTGCATGGCAATGAAGCTCTCGTCCAGCTCGCGTGCCGACTGCGGCTCTGCGGCACTTATGAAGAGGCTCATCACATTGGGCGCGCCGCCTGCCGTGGCCGCGAGCAAGTCCAGTCTGGGCCGAGCGTCGGCGGGGGCAGCCTGAATTTGCTCCCGCTCTGCCTGCGCCAGGGCCGCAATATCGGGGGCCTCGCTCTCGGCCGTGGGAGACGGAGCAATCAGCTGCGGGCGCGGCGGACAGTTCTTGATGCCGAGCTTCTCACAAAAGCCGAGCACGCGGGCCAGTCCCACGCCCACCACGCCGCTCGCTTCATCCTCGTCGTGTAGTCCCGAGGGCTTTCGCACGCGCGTTGTAAAGATGCCCTGCTCATCCCAACGCAACATGCGATCACGATCCGAGGGTACGAAACCGGTCCCAAAGAAGGTCTTGGAGGCATTGACCTCGAAGTTCCCGGCGATGCCGGCCACCGACACCGTGGGCGTGATGACATTCAGCATGGGCTTGATCTCGGGGTCTTCCTGGATCAGGCGGATGACGCCCTGGTAGTCGTCGATGCCAAAGGCGAGGGGATTGCCTGCGCCATAGTCGAAGTAGCCCGAACGGAAGACCGTCAGGTGGCCTACGCTCTCGATGGTCATGGTCTTGAGCGCCACCCGGATGAAGCCAATGAACTCGCCGAAGAGCACGATGGCGACGGCCCCCACCGCGATGGCCAACATGGTCATCAGCGAGCGCCGACGGTTGCGGAAGACGTTGCGAAAGGCGATCTTGAACATCATCAGTTCTTCCCCTCCGAGCGGTGATCCACCAGCTCACCGTCACGGATAGCGAAGGTCTCCTCCGCGTGCGAGATGAGCTGAGGATCATGGGTGGAGAAGACGAAGCTGGCCGCATGCTCCTCCTGCACCTTGCGCATCAGCGCAATGATCTCCGCACCGGTGCGCGTATCGAGATTGGCCGTGGGCTCATCCGCCAGCACCAGCGTCGGCTTCTTCACCAGGGCGCGGGCCACTGCCACTCGTTGCTTCTGCCCACCGCTCAGCTGATTGGGACGGTGGTTTCGCTGCGCCCACAGCCCCACCGCTTCCAGCACAGCTGTGGTCTGCTCACGTCGCTCGGCTGCAGGCACGCGCAGCAGCAGCAGAGGGTACTCGACGTTCTCGTAGGCAGTCAGAACCGGAGAGAGGTTGAAGTTCTGGAAGATGAAGGCAATGTGGCGAGATCGGAAATCAGTGATGGCGTTGTCGTTCAGGCCCGCCACGTCCTGACCGCACACCTCCAGGTATCCCGACGTCGGCGTGTCGATGCAGCCGATGAGGTTCAGCAGCGTCGTCTTGCCGCTGCCAGACGGCCCCACGATCATGGCGAACTTCCGCTCAGGCACGTCGAAGGTTACGCTCTTGATGGCCGTAACCCTCAGGCCCTCGTCGTCATAGACCTTGCCCACCTTGCGCAGCCGCACTACCGGCTTGCAGGCCAGCGGGCTGGGCTCTGGCATTTCTTGGGGGACTTCTCTCGCTGGACGATCCATCGTGGCTCCTCTCAGCCTTGTTTCGGCTCTGCTCCAAAGCCCAGTCTCACGGTACGGGTAACCAACTCGGCCAATTCCCGCGGCGTTCGCCCGAAAGAACGGCCCTGCAGCTGACCTTCCACGAGCAGTGAGGCCAGGCCATGCACCAGGCACCAGGCAGACAGGGCGATGTCCATGGTGTCGTTCTCGCCTGGCATGCCCCGCTTCGCCTCGGCGACTCCCATCGTCAGCACCCCAGACAGCGCCTCCCCGGCAGCTGCCAGCGACGGAATCTTTCCCCGGCAAGCAGCCGCATCTGCCCCGAACATCACTCGGAAGTGGGCGGGATGCTTCACCGCAAACACCACGTAGGTGATGCCGGCCATACGGAATGCCGTAGCCGCATCCGGGGCCTCCCGCATCGACTTCACCATCTCAGCGTGAAGCGCACGGAAGCCCTCCTCTGCCACTCCGGCCAGAAGCTCCGACCGGTCCGCGAAGTGCCGGTAGGGCGCCTGGTGACTGACCCCCACCATGCGTGCCACCTCCCGCAGAGTCACCGCCCCCGCCCCCTGCCGCTCGATCAGCCCCAAAGCCGCATCCGTGAGCGCCCGACGAAGGTCGCCATGGTGATAGGCAATCTTCTTTCGCACACGATGAATGGCTTTCACGGGAATCTGATCTCCACGGCTGGCCAGTCGAGGACCTATGTCCGAGAGGATGCACCACCAATGGTGCGCCTGTCAACATCGCGTTTCGTCCAGTCCTGTCGTCAACTCGCTGCGAATGTGACATTCGCACAACATCTGCTGCTGCTTCTGTCAACATCGGAAATGCCACGGCCTGGCCGCAGGGCAAGCGCCGTCAGCGCGGCTGCGGCTCAGGGCCCCCGCAATGGGGGCAGGTGTCCACGGGCAGGCCGAGGGTCAGGCGCATGAGCTCGGCCCAGGGCCAGTAGCGGCAGCGCGGTCCAGTGCGGGGAGGCTTGGGTGGCGGCTTGGTGTGCGCCGGCGGCAAGGCCGTCGTGTCCAGCGGGCTGGGGCTAGGGCTGCGGGATGACCTAGTGACGTCCTTGTCCAACCTGCGCTACGGGCTGGCGCTCAATCGCCGACGTGGATCTTGACGTCGTAGGGATCAGGGCGGCCCTCGCCGCGCTCCAGCCAATCCCGCAAGCTCAAAAGGAACACCGCCCACTTGGTGCTGCAATGGTGCATGAACTCAACGGGCTCCTTCCACTTGGCATGGGTAAAGAGCACGAAGGTTTGCCCCTGTGCGCGTTTCAACCGGAAGGTGATCTCCGTTTCATCCATTCCTTGGGCCCTCGGACACACACCCATTTGACCAAAGTGTTCGGCTTGCACTCCACCACCTTCATGTCCGTGAACCCAAAGTCGATGACGCCTCCCCTTTTCGCGTTTCCCTTGGCATTGGCAACCCACCAATGCCGATGGCCCTCAATCGTGGAAAGCGTTTCAAAGACCTTCTTGGCTGAGGCGTTGATTCCAACCCGATGGAGAATGTCTGCCATGGCTTTCCCTTTCCCGTTTGGGATCCCTACTGGTTTGATGGTCGTCCCTGTCCATTTGTGGCAGCTCTTCGTTGAACTTTCCCAGCGTAGTGAGCATCTGGGTGTTGAGAAACAGCTGACTTCGATCCGCGGTCTGCGCGATGCGGGCTGGTGGTGTAGCTTCTCTGTCCATGTCGTTCCACCCGATCTCGCGCTTCCTGCTGCGCGCGCCCCTTCTCCCAGTGCGCGGATTGCGCAATCCGCGGGCGGCGTTGCAGCGGCATCCCTTGGGCGCCATGGCGGTGGAGCTGGCCAGCCCCGATCTGGCAACGGCGCTGCAGCGAGAACCCGGCCCCGCTGCTGCGGCCGCGCTCTCCCGCTACGCTCGGCGTGCTGCTTTTCGACCCACGCCCGCGGGCCTGCTGGCCGGCGTGGCTATGGGCAGGCTGGGCTCGCGCACGCATCTTCGGACCGACCAAGTCGAGCCTGTCTTGGCGCCGACCTGGGAACGCCTGGCGGCTTTGGGGCGCGCCCTGGTCGACCAGCCCGAGATTCGGCCGCATGTGAGGCTGCGAATCGCGCCCTCCCTGATGGCAGCCGGCGAGCAGGCCGTCTGGCTGGGTTTTGGCGGCGATGGTATCGAGGTGCGCTCCGGCGAAGTCGATTCCGTGCTGGGCGCCGTCGTCGAGCGTACGCAGCAGTGGACGCCCTGGCCTGCGGTCGGCCGAGCGGTCGAGGCCGCGGCAAGCGACGAGACGGGCGATGTGGACGAGCTGTTGCTCGTGCTCATCGACCGGGGCGTGCTTTGCCATGATCTCTCGCCGCCTCTGGTGGGACAGCCGCCCGCGCAGTGGCTCGCCCAGCGGCTGGCGGGCTTCCCGGCCGCGCTCGATGCTGTGGTCAATCCGATCCGCCAGCGACTCCAGGAGATGTCGCCGACTGACTTGGCGGCAACCCGCACCGCGCTGGCTGGGATCCCCGGCGCCAGCGAGTCGGCGACCAACGTGACGGGCGCGCTTTGCCACCGCCCGCGCGGCGAGCTCATGCTTTCGCGGCGCGCGGTTGAGCGGGCCGCAGCTTGTGCGCCGCTCTTGTTGCGCCTGCAGGAAGCGCTGGCTGGTCCGGTAGCGGAGCGCGTTTGCGACGCAGGCCTGGCCGAGCAGATCGATTCCATGGTCGAGGTCTTTGGCGCGGGCGCGCTGGACCTGGCAGCTTTGGCCACGGGCGGGTACGGCAGCATGCTGGCCGAGACCGACGAGGAGCCGGCGAGCGGCGATGGCGGACTTGAGGTACTTGCCCTCCTGGCCGAGGCCGTGGCGCAGGCTGCAGCAGCGGGCAAGTCTGAGATCGTACTCGATCCGGTGGCGCTCGACGCGTTCTTGCCCGCGGCAGGCATGCCGCCGACCTTCGAGTTGTTCTTGTCGCCAGCCCGCGAGCCGCCACACACGAAGCCGGGCACCGGCTGGTTGCTCGGTTTGCACGCGCCCGCAGGGGCCAGTTGGGGACGCTTCGCCGGCGCGCTCGGTGCGCGGATGCACGAGGCGCTGGCGGAGCTGGCCGCCGTCGAAGCGCGGGCCCATCCGGGCGAGAAAGCGCTGGACGTGGTGTATGCGCCGTCGCCCGCTCTGGCGGATCTGTGCGTGCACCCGCCGGTGCGTAAGGCCGCGCTGGCGCTGGCGGGCTGGCCCGAGGGCGAGGCGGTGGCCCCGGCGGAGCTCGCGCTGGTGTTGGATCCGGCCGCTGCAGAGCGGTTCGCTCTGCGAGACTCGACCTCACAGCCAATCGCACCCAGCCCACTTCATCGCGTGCGCTCGGCGACCGCGCCGTCCGGGATCTATCGCTTGCTGGCCGGCTGGTCGTTCGCGCGCCAACACGCGCCCTGGGCGTTCTCATGGGGTGCGCTCGCTGGGCTGAGTTCTCTGCCGCGCGTCGTGCTCGACGGCTTCGTGGTGGCGCCCGCCAGTTGGCGCGTCCCCTGCGCGGCGGAGATTGCCCGCCCGGGCGCACTTGCGCGTTGGCGTCGGCGGAACCGCGTTCCCGCTGCCGTGCAGGCAGGCCAGGGCGACGAGCTGCTCTATCTGGATCTGCGGACGGCCGGCGCGGGCGCAGAACTGGCCCGTTTTGCGGGCGGGCGAGTCTTTGAGATCTGGCCACCGCTCGATGGCTTGCCCGACCGTGGCGGTCGCCGCGTCGAAGCGGTCGTGGCCGTGGCCCATGTCCCCGCGGCGGATGAAATCGAGGGCCTGAGCGCTGCCATCGAGGCGACCCACTCTGCCGGGCGCGTGCCGCCTCCAGCGCGGGCGCCGTCGGCCCAAGGATGGACCAGCTTTCGCTTGTACGGCGCGGTTGAGCGCCAAGACAGCGTGCTCTTCGAAGCTGTGGGCCCGGCGGTCGCGGCCGCGCTCGGCGCTGGCGAGATCGACGCGTGGTTCTTCCTGCCCTACCTCGACGAGCCAGGCCGACGACACCACCTGCGCGTGCGCGCTCAGGCCCAATCCGAGCGCAAGGCCGAAGCCTTTGCCCGTCGTTTGCGGCGCGCGCTTACGCCCCTGTGCGCCCGGGGCGACGTGGTCAGGGTGGAGACCGGTGGATACTTCCGCGAGACTGCACGCTACGGCGGAGCGGCGCTCATGCCTGCGGTGGAGGATCTCTTTCAGGCCGGCAGCGAGCTGGTCCTGACGGTGCTGCAAGCCGAAGACCAGGGCACGGTGCAGGCGGATCGCGTGGCTCTCGCGGTCCGCACGGCCGACTCCTTGGCGAGCGGGCTGGGGCTGGACCTGGAATCGCGACGAGGATTGGCGCGGCGGTGTCGCGAGGCCTGCGGCCGGGCGGGGCTCCTCGACGAGGAGCACGCACGGCAGGAATATCGACAGCGGTCGCGGCAGTTCTTCACTTGGTTCACAGGCAGAGACGATGATGTGCTCGCACCCGCGCTCGTGTCTCTGAAACAAACCGTGGCGTCAGTAGCCGAGTCGCTGGATGTCGACTTGCGCTCGATCTTGCAGCGGAAGCTGCCGGCGTTGCTTCACGTACAAGCCGTGCGGATTGCCGGGGCGAACGCCCATGACGAGGCTCTCGCCTATTTCCTCTGGCAACGCGCGCTGGAAAGCCTTGCTGCGCGGAGCAGTCGGAGCAGGTAGTGCGCCGTGCAGAAGAGGCAACGACTCAGTTTTGCATCTGGGCGTGCTCGGCGAGCTTTGCCCGCACTTTGTCCATGTCCAGATCCTTGACCCGGCTTGCAAGCGCCTGCAGAGCCTCCTCAGGAACAGCCTCCGCCTGGACGAAGACCAAGATGCCGTCGCGGAAAATCATCAGCGTGGGGATGGCCCGGATGCCAAAAGAAACGGCCAGGTCCGGATGTTCTTCCGCGTTGACCTTGGCAAACACGACCTCAGGGTTCTGTTCGGCCACGCGGTCGAAAATCGGGCCGAACACACGACACGGCCCGCACCAGGGGGCCCACCAATCAACGAACACTATCCCGCTCCTGAGCACAGAAGCGAGGTTCTCCTCATTCACGGTCTGCGTCGGCATCTTGTGACCTACCCTTTCGATGCCTCCCTTGCGCGGAGGTTACTGCCGGGGACCACCCCAGGATGCCTACGTGATGGTAGAAAGGGGCAATGAAGCCGCCGCAAGAAGAAGATTTCGCCGCCCTTCTCAAGGAGTTCGAGGGCAAGGACGCGCAACGGGCTGAGGCTGGAGCACGGGTGGGTGATTCGGTGCGTGGCCGCGTCGTTTCTCTGGGCCGCGAAGCTGCCTTCGTGGAGCTAGCGGGCGGAAAGAGCGAGGGCATGATCGATCTTGCACAGTTGCGCGACCAGGACGGCAATCTGATGGTGAAGGTTGGCGACGAGATCGAGGCACGCGTGGTGGAAAGCATGGGCAAGTCGGGTTGCGTGGTCCTGCGTCGTACCGCGGTGGCGCGCGGACCGGAGGCCAAGGCCGAGCTGCAGCAGGCGGCCCAATTGGGCCTCGCCGTGGAAGGGACGGTGACCGGCGTGAACAAAGGGGGCGTCGAGGTGTTGGTGGCGGGGGTACGCGGTTTCTGTCCCATTTCGCAGCTAGAAATGCGCCACGTGGAAGATGCCAGCGAGTACGTGGGTCGCAAGCTGCAGTTCCACGTCTCGCGCTACGAGGCAGACCGGCGCGGTGACAACCTGGTGCTTTCGCGGCGGGCGTTGCTGGAAGCCGAGGCACGAGCCCGCGCCGACAAGATTCGCGCCAAGCTCGTGCCAGGCGCGGTCCTGCCCGGGGTGGTGGTCGCGCTCAAAGATTTCGGCGCGTTCATCGACCTGGGCGGGGTGCAGGGCATGCTGCCGGCGTCCGAGCTGGGATTCTCCCGCGGCATGCGGCCCGCTGATCGACTGTCACTGGGTCAACAGCTTCAGGTCCAGATCCTACGCGTCGAAAAGACCGACGATCCCAAGCGACCCGAGCGCATCTCGCTGTCGCTTAAGGCACTGGAGCGGGATCCTTGGGAGGACGTGGCCACGCGCTTTGCATCAGGAACCAGGGTTTCGGGCCGGGTCACGCGGGTCGAGCCCTTCGGCGCATTTGTCGAGCTGGCGCCAGGGATCGAGGGCCTGGTCCATATCGGCGAGTTGTCGGGAGGCAAGCCCGTGCGCAACGCGCGCGAGTTGACCAAGGTCGGTGCCACGTTGGAGGTAACCGTGCTGGCGCTGGATCGAGAACGGCGTCGGATTTCGCTGGGCGTGGGCGAGCGCACCGACGTGGTGTCGCAAGAGGACCTGGACGCGGCCCGTGCGCCGACACGGCTGGGCACGCTGGGGGATCTGTTTAAGAAGAAGCTTTAGAACCAACTACCTCGCCAACCGCACCCGGTACTTGGCCACCATGTGGTGCGGGTAGTACGAGAGCTTGGCCCGCCTGAGCCCCACATCGCCTGCGTCTTGCTCACGATTCACCCAGGTGTAGCCAGACAGTGCGTTCTCGCAGAACATCTGGTTCATGGCCTGGTAGAGGCCGCGGATCTCGGAATTAGCCTTTTCCGCAATGACCATGGCCGTGTCCTGGTTGAGCCGCGAGCCGATGGCAAAGGCTTCGATGCGACCATCGACCCTGATGCTGGCCCCTGTCACGGGCAGATCCCGGTAGTGGCGCAGCAGCTCATGCACGGCTTGGTCCTCGGCTGCCAGCCCTGGCAGGTCGCGGCGGCCGCTCTCGGTAAACCACCCACGCTGAAAGTCGATGACCTCCGGGAGCACGTGGGGATCGAGCGTGGCGTAGGCGAAGTCGTAGTTTCGCACGAAGTTGCGGATGTGGTTGCGCTTGCCATCGTACTTGTGGCCGGGCAGATGGATCAGGTCTTGGATCCGGTACAGGTAGTCGGCATTGTCTGGGTCCTCTTCCGCCACAAGCGCGCCGGTCGCCTCCGCGTCCGCGGCCTGGCGCCCGGTCAGGCCATACACGAATCCTGCTTCTCCCTGATCGCGCAGCCAAAGCAGCATGCGGCGCATGGCCGCTGCAGGCTCCTGCGCCAGCAGGGGCGGGTAGAAACAAGGCTTGCCGTGTCGTGTGATGAAAAGACAGAGGGCACCGTCGAGATCGCTGATTCGGGTCTGTCGCACACCGTGCCAGGCAAAGATCTCCGCGAAGTTCAGCTCCGATACCTCGGGCTCATCGGCCGCAAGGGCGCCTTCAATCATGCCTCGATGCGCAATGTCGAGGGGCGCAAACTCAGGGAACACCGGAAGATGACCCATCGTCAGTTGGGAACGAGCGAGCGCGAGCATTCATAACAAAGATGCTGTCTGGGGGCTAAGGATGCTGGATTGGACGCGTGCTGTCCGGCGGCTAGCGCCTCCGCTGGCTCGCGAGGCTGCTTGCGCGTATTCTTTGGGGAGTAGATGGCGCGGTGGATCGGCAGTTGTTTTCGCCCAAGGGGCGTCGTGGAGTTGTGAGCCGCGCTTCAGGAGGAACCTCTCGATGATGTCCGGGATCATCTCCGGAGCAGATGCGGCGCGCACCAGAATCACAGTGGAAAGCCACCTGGCCCTTTCGGCCACCATCAACTGGCACCTGTCGGCCCGCAGGATCGACCTGGGCGCATTGTTGCGCGTGATTCTTGGACCCGCGCGGGTGTCCGACCACGCCCCCCTGCTTGAAACCCTGAGCTACCTTCGCAGCGCATACGGAGAGCGCCGACGTAAGAGTGGACCTGCAGCAGTGCTGCACTGCCTGCGCACGGCAGCCATGCTCTCGCGTATCATGCCCGAGCCCGGCATGCTGGACTTGCTGGGCGCGCTTCTCCACGATAAGGAGGAAGACCTGACTGCGGAGGAGTTGGGCGCTGAGGAGTGGAGTCGGGTGCAGGCGGAGTTTTCGCGCGTCCTGGCCAAGGTCGATGCCGACCACCGCTGGTTCCTGGGTGAGCGCATCGCTCTTCTGCGCCGTCGCGAGAACCAGAGCTACTACCAATACCTGGGCCAGGTGTTGGGCAAGGCGCCCGAGATGCCTGACCTTCTGCACTGCAAGCTGGCCGACCGCCTGGACAACACCATGGACATCGCCGTGCAGCGGCCGCCGACCGACCAGCACGATTTCTTCGAGACAGCGTTCGGCGTCCTCTTTCTGCCCAACTACCAGTTGCGGCCCCAGGATGTTGCGAGCGCGCCTGACAGCGAGGCGTGCGTGTTGCTCATCTCGCAGCTATTCAAGAATGTCGTTCTCATGAGCATGCTGCGCGAGCAGGGCCTGGACCAGCTTGATGACGTCACGAACACACTCTTCTCCGCCCTGGCTGCCGTGGGCCGGGCGCAGGCTGAATGGGGAGCGGTCGCCCTGCTGACCTCGGCCATCGCGAGCTGTGAATCACGCCGTCAGCTCGTCTTGGAAATCATGGAGTACTGCGCAGCGGGTGGCATCGCGGCGGTGACCCGCAAGGAGAGGGGCGGCCTACTTGATGGCAGCTTCCTCGAGCACTTCGCCGAGCCGGACGACAAGATCCGCAAGCGCCGCCTGGAAACCGTGTACGGCAACAAGCCGCTTTTCATTCGCCTGATGGTGATGTTCATCGGCATCTTCACCGTCTTCACCACCGATCCAAGCTACTACTTGCGTGGCATCGATTGCACCGGGCTGCACCCCGTCGATTCCAGCTGATAGGTACGGAGGCGCTCTTCGGCGCCGTTCGGCCCGCGAGCCCGTGAGCGACTAGGGTGGTGCGGCTTGCGGGTACAGCCCGCAGCATGCGATCCGTCCTCCCGCCTACCTCACACGAACACGCTCTCGCCCACGCCCACGCGACCCGCGAACCGGCCTCCTCAGGGGCCCCAAATTCCCCGACAATCCGGTACTACACGAGAAACACGAGAATCCCAAGCTGCGCCTCGACGGTCTGGCGGAGGAAGGCCCGTAGTTTGTCCAGGTTGTCCATCAGGTACCTGAGCGAGTCTTCCTCAAGGGCGGACCTGGTCCAGATGTCGGGGTAGATTTCTTTGGCGGCCATGTCCCGGGCGTTGAAGCGCTTGCGCAACTCATAGGGGCTCAGGCTGGACATGCTTTCGTAGATGGCGCGGGCCTCGTTCGCGCGGAAGGCGCGCACGGGCCCATGCTCGGGGTCGATCCGGCCCACTTGGCGCCCGCCTTCGACGAGAAAATCCAGCGGTGGAACACCTTCCCAGGCGCTGCCGTTCAAGAGGTAGTGAATTCCGTGCCACGACTTCTCAAGATCGCAACGCGTGCCCTCGTTGGCGTTAAGGTTCAGCGTGGGAAGAGCCTTCGGCTTGGCCCGCCGGGGGCCAGCGGCCTTCTTGCCCCGTGTCGTGGTTCCGGCGGGTTTCTGCTGTGCCACTTCGGCCGATGCGGGACTCTCAGGCACGATGAGACGCCAAGCCAAAGAGGGGGACTTGACGACACGGGAGATATTCGCATCCGCGAGGCTAAGCAGACCGAGGCGCATCCCCATGAATCAAGACCTCTGCGTGTGACAGCCAACCAGACTCATCTTCAGGCAACTCGCGGGAGAAACGCACAGCCCGCGCAGCCATGCTCAGCGGAAGTCCAGACGCGAGCCACGGGGTCAGAATGGCACGTCGTGATGGCTTCGGCAACTGCCGCGCCACGATTCACTTCATTCTTGCGGGCGCGGCACGACGCGCCCCAGCCGGCGCAGAAATTCCCCCTCGTCGATGGTCTCGATTTCGAACTCCTTCGCCTTGCCGAGCTTGGATCCGGCCTCCTGCCCCACCACCACGAAACTGGTTTTCTTGGACACGCTTGCCGTCACCCGCGCGCCGGCTTTCTGGGCTAGGGCCGTGGCTGCCTCGCGCGAGAGGGTAGGCAACGTGCCGGTGATGACCACAATCTTGCCATCGAGCGGGCGGGGACCAGCCGGACCACCGGCTGGCTCGTCTTTGACGCGCAGGCCAGCCCGGCCCAGCTTCTTGATGAGCGCGCCATTCTCGGGGTCGCGGAACCATTCGTGGACAGCGCTGGCGATTTCTGGGCCGACGCCCTCGACGCCCTGCAGATCCTCGAGATTGGCGGCGGCAAGGGCGTCCAGCGACAGGAACCGTTGTGCCAGCAATTGCGCCACATGCGCGCCCACGCGCCGAATGTTGAGCCCCACTAGCAAGCGCCAGAGCGGCCGCTGCTTGGAGGCTGCGATGGCGTCGAGCAGGTTCTCGGCCGACTTCTTGGCGAAACCGGGAAGCTGCACCAATTGCGTCGCGTCCAGGGCGTACAGGTCCGCGGGGTCGACGAGCCAGCCCCGTTCCACCAGCGCGGTCACCGTCTGATAGCCGAGATGCTCAATATCCAGAGCTTCAGGTGAGCCGAAATGGCACAGCCATTCTACGGTCTGTGATGGACATGCCTTGCGGTTGGGGCAACGCCAGTCCGCCTCGCCCGGCTTGCGCTCAAGCGGGGTTCCGCAAGCCGGGCATTGCGTGGGGAAGGCCCACACTGGGGTTCCGGGCGGCCGCTTTTCCAACACGGGACCGACCACCTCGGGTATGACGTCACCGGCCCGGTGGACGATGACCGTATCCCCTTCACGAACATCCTTGCGCCGCAGATCGTCCTCATTGTGCAGGGTCGCGGAGGTGACCGTCACGCCGCCCACATGGACGGGCTCCAATTCCACGTAGGGCGTGACCCGACCGGTGCGGCCCGTGTGCACCGCGATGCGTCTCACCAGAGCCGTGCGCTCCTCCGGTGGAAACTTGTAGGCGACCGCCCAGCGCGGCGCGCGGCTGGTTGCGCCCAGGTCTTCGCGCTGTCGGTAGCGGTCGACCTTGATGACCACGCCGTCAATCTGATAATCGACGTCGTGCCGGTGCTCCTGCCATTTGGCGCAGTAGGCGGCCACTTGTGCTTGGGTGGAAGCGCGTTCGATGTTCGGGTTGACGGGTAGGCCGACCGAGCGAAGGTACTCCAGGTCATCAGAGTGGCGCTCGGCGTGCACCGAAGCAGGCCGGCCCGCGCCCGGGTCAGTGCCGTAGCACCAGAAGCTCAGTCCACGCGTTGCGGTCACGGCAGGGTCCTTCTGGCGCAAGCTTCCGGCCGCGGCGTTGCGGGGATTGGCAAACGGGCGTTCGTTCGCTTCTGTCAGTTCCTGGTTCAGGCGCAGGAAGACGGAAATCGGCTGGTAGACCTCGCCGCGCACCTCCAGCATGCTCGGGTGTTGACCACCCAACAGGCGCGCCGGGATCGAGCGAACGGTGCGCAGGTTGGCGGTGATGTCTTCGCCCACCCGTCCGTCACCCCGCGTGGCCCCGCGCACGAGGACTCCGTTCTGATAGACCAGCGACACCGCCAACCCGTCGATCTTGAGCTCACACACGAAGTCAAGGTCGTCGCCCACCGCACGTTGCAGGCGGCCCAGCCACGCCCGCAGCTCCTCGGTGGAGAACACGTTATCCAGCGACAGCATGGGCGAAGGGTGCTCCACCGGCGCAAACAGCTCGGAACCCTTGCCACCCACGCGTTGGGTCGGGCTGGAAGGCGTGACCAGGTCCGGGAAGCGCTCCTCGAGGACGCGCAACTCGCGCATCAGGCCGTCATACTCGGCGTCCGAAACGATGGGATCATCGAGCACGTAGTAGCGGGTGTCGTGCTCCGCGATCTGGCTGCGCAGATACTCGATCCGCGTCCGTGCCAGCCCACGTTCGCGGTCTACGAGGGATTCCGGCTTCCCTGGTTCGGGCGTCATCTACGGTCTGGTGATCTAGGCTTGCCCCTCGTTGAGCACCGAATCTAGCTCCCTCTCGACCGTAGCCCGATCGACGGAACGGGCCACTGACAGCTCCTGCGACACCAGGCCGCGTGCAGTGTCCAGCATCCGGCGCTCGCCAAAGGAGAGCGGCTTGGTCTTCTTCAGCCGGTGCAGGTCGCGGAAGACCTCGGCCACTTCAAACAGCGAGCCTGACTTGATCTTGTCCATGTAGGCACGATAGCGCCGATTCCAAGGATGGCGTTCGAAGCTGACGGCCTTTTCGCGCAAAATCTGCAGGACCTCGTCCACCTCCTGGGCACCAGCAACCGCCCGGATACCAACCTGCTCGGCCTTGTCGATGTGAACCAGGATCCTGAGATCCGAGCTGGCCAGCCGCAGGACGTAGAAATTCTGCAACTTGCCGCCGATTTCTCGCTTCTCCACGTTCACCACTTCGGCAATGCCTCGCGAAGGATAAACGGCTTGTTGGCCGATTCTGAGCGTGAGTGCCACGGGAACCCTCCTTGGAAAAACAGCGTAGTGTCGCGCAAGCTGTGCCGCGATGCGATGATGATTACTCAGTATAGGTCTTCTCCGCTAAGCGTACAACGCGCCTCTGCCGCATGCCCGTCGCATGGCGCCGCGAATTCGGCCAGGTATCGCCGTCGTTCGCGCCGATCGGCTCTCCGAGTCAATTCCTTTCTATTTATTGAAGCGGCTGGTGCCCCGGAACTACAATGGATGATGTGACGAATCGCCAGCGTAGCAGCCGTACTCAGGGGACGACACTGGTCGAGTTGATGATCGTGGTCGTCATCCTCGGCATCCTGGCCGCCATCGCCACCGTCGGGTACAAGCGCTACGTGGCGCGAGCGCGGCTCTCGGAGGCGAACGCCATGCTGGCTGAGCTCTCGGCCAAGGAGCAGCTCTACTTCATGGACATAGGCGCGTACGTGCCGGCGCGCGCGGACGACAACCTCACGCAAGCCAGCCCCGACGAGGCAGCGACGGCGTTCATACCCGCCAACCCCACGGCTGCGAACTTCGAATCGGCGCGCACACCACAAACTGTCCCCAGCCCACTGCCCAACGCATGGAGCCGGATTGGCCTACGACCTCGCTGGAACCAGCTCTACTGCACCTACCTGGTCAACGCCGGCGGCGCGGGCCAGGCGCCTCCTTCCGGCATCGGGTCTACATTGTGGTCGGCCACGCCGAACGTCCCTTGGTTCTACGCGGTAGCAGCGTGCAACCTCAACACCGCCGATGGTGACAGTGCCCCTGCGGGTCTGCCGGCCAACGCGACCTTCTTGGTGCTCACCCACGACTCGCCGGCGTTGCGTACAATCAACGACGGTCACTAGTTAGAGCTTGTCGGGTAATTCCGGGCCGCCCGCAGGGCCGGCCCGCGGATGGCGGCCCGGAAT
>Ga0224520_1000117_pt1 | contig 25826 bp, 21 predicted proteins | sample CFST25metaG_2_FD_180684 | JGI IMG/M metagenome (GOLD analysis project Ga0224520, IMG submission 180684) | Peat soil microbial communities from Stordalen Mire, Sweden - C.F.S.T-25 | ecosystem: Environmental > Terrestrial > Soil > Wetlands > Peat | place: Sweden: Norrbotten County, Stordalen Mire... | reverse complement strand
GTACCGACAATCTCAAGAACTCGCCAGTTTCGTTCGGCCTCAACGCCCCGAGGTATATTTTCTTGTGAACATACTACGGAAATTCCAGCGTCCGTCCGGGTCACCGACCAGAATTTACCTGAGATTGCCCAGGAAGGTATGGAGTCTCCGGGTTGCAGTTTGCAAATACCAAACTGACCGGAAATCTTTCGAAGTTCAAGCGTATGTGCCATGATAAATGTTTCTGCTGTTACCTATTCATGAGCAGCGGCTCCGCTTAATAAACAGAGGATATTTATAGTGCGATTGCCCGCCTGCGTTAACTGCCAACCCGCTGGTTAGCATGGTTCTCCCGACTTGTCGGGATGCTTCGTTCATTGGAGGATGCTCCGAAGAAATTCTTCGGACATACCTCGTTCAAGAGGTTATCTCTTCACTTTGCAACAGCCCGGCCTGGCTCTGAAATCTTTCTTCAGCGATCTTCGAAACATCAAAAAGATCTTAACGAAGAGTTACGCCCTAAAATAAATATTCTCAACAACACTTCTCTCCTATTTCCGTTTTCTTCTTTTCTTTGAGTATTTTTTACTCAAGAGGCGGCAGTCGTAAATCTATTTTATTCCTTTCGCAGAAAGGCTCGCCATATATTGCCTATCGACTCCAAGAACATGATTACTATACCATTCTGCTAAAAATGTAAGCACCTCTCGTTGTATCTCCAATCCTTTCAGCGATGCTTCTTGCGACAACTCAAAAACCTTTTTTATAAACTCAAGATGCAACCCCACATGCCACAACAATTCAGGATATTCAGCTTCCTTCATATATCGCTCTTCGGTTGCGAAATGGTTATAGGCATAATTGATAAGGGAGTCAAGAATAGCAGATGTCGTTTTCCATTTATTCTCCTTCTCAATAGAGACGATGAGTTGGTTTATAATGTCAAGCAATCCGCGATGTTGAAGATCGATTTCTTTTACACCGACGGAAAATCGCTCAGTCCAAAGTATTGGTTTCATATCATGTCTCCTTTATTGACTGCCGGCTAACGGCGGTCAAAGTTTATCCCGAAATGCTTTTATTCGGGACTGCTGCAACGAGAACTTTCCCTTACCACAACTGTCCCGCGCGGTAAATTTCACCTCATTAACATTAAAAAGAACAACGATTACGACTCTTACATTAAAAAGCCAAATCTCTTGGCGTCAAGTTAATCTCAATGTGATGTCAGGAGAAGTGATTGGCTAAGCAGCCGCATCTTTATTCTCTTGAATCAAATATAAACGATTGTCTTCAACTCGGTACAGAAATGGAGCAACGAGAATCTTCGGATACCTGAGACGAAGTCGCTTGACTTCGCTAAGCACAAATTCAATTTCATTCCCGATCTCGAACATCGGAGCAAAACGACAAAAATGATCTTCCGCTGCTTCCGATTGCCATCCGGCATTTTCCACAAGTCCTCTGACGAATTGTTCCTTGCGATCGTTGAGATTCACCATTCCGCATTGATTGTGTCCAATGAGTGCAATACTGTGAACTTCTCCCACCGCAACAGCATACGATACCTTAAACTCACTATATCGCAGGTTTGCTCCACCAGACCGGATGATGAAAGCGAAATTGTCGGGAATATGGAGATGCTTTCGATTGTCCATACACATTCCGATGAGCAACTGCGCATTCGAGTATGATTCATAAGGACGCTCAAGATTATGATATTCAAGCAAGAGCCCGATAGACGTTCCCCGATATTGTACAGGGATATCAGATTCCGATGATATGGATAGCAATTGATTCATTCGATTATTTTCACATTATATTTAAAGTGGCTTGCTAACGATTTCTATAGTACGAAAAAATAACGGCAAAGCATTCCTACATTGAGATCGGCGTTGCCACTATGTCAACCAATACTTATTGGTCCAATAATCCATGCAATGATTAGCAATAGAACTGCTGCTGATCCAACAATGATTATTCCCAGGCCAATCGCATTAGATAATGGACTAAATTCTGAGACTTGAATTGAATCAATTTTTGAAAATGTTATTGATCCCGAAAACCTTTTGTTCATATTGCCGGCTGAATCCTTCAGTATTACACCTTCCCCACTTATAGTTTTCACAACCTTAGAAGTGTCTATCCTGTACTCTGATTCCGCAAACTGAATCGCCCTGCCATCGTTGGCATACACAACAATTTTCCTATCAGTATTGGTACCAAGATCACTCGTCTGAATTAAACAAGAATGTGCACAACCCACTATATTGAGAACGACAACAAGGATTGTAAAATATGAAACAAGCTGGATTGGAATTTTAGATTTCATTTGATATTTGTTATTTGCCGTCTAATAATCACAACTAAGCTGCGGATAACGATACTTTCTATTGCCACAATCGTCGCGCGTACACTAATATTTTATTTTGTTCATAAATTTGTTCGCGTGGTAAATTATACCCGTAATTTTGAATTGCGCTCCGCACAATAATATTTTTATGTCTCCGACTATCAGAAGTTATGTTTAAAAGGATTACCTCACAGTGAATTCAACTAAACATAAGGAAATATTTTATGAATACCACACAAGTAATTTCTTTCGCAAATGTTCACTTCTTCATTGGCGTCGATGTTCATCTCAAGAACTGGAAGGTCACCATCCATCTCGATGGTTTGGAACTCAAAACCTTCTCTATGAACCCGGCAAGCTATAGATAAAGATGTTTCCAAGAGTAGAGCCAAACGATCATGAGAACGAATTGAAAAGCAAAACTCCACCATTTAGCTTTATATTCGCGATTTACTTGTTCGTTTGAAATCTTAGGTAAATCACTAGGTAATCGTTTTGTCATCAACCAGGCTGATCCAACAAAGCCAATAGCATAAATAAGCAAGACAACTCCCCAAAAGAGTTTCAAATCTGCATATCGAACCGTAATAAACATAATTATCAAAAGCGCAAATATCCGAATAAAAGCGATTCTTAATCCATGAGCAGAATAATGTTCCCGCTTCCTCAAATCATCTTCCTGAATATTTTGACGGGTGCGGCGAAGTATTTTTGCGTTCAACCAAATCAAATGTATTAATCCGTATGCGAATGCAGTATACTGTGCTATTCCAATTCCAATTGACGTGTTCATAATTGCGAATTCGATATTGGAAAAAATAACGGCGATGTATTCCTACAATGAGATCGTCGCTCACACAAGCCGCGAATGGCCTCGTTACTTTAAAAGAACAAGTCGTTTCGTTTGTGTAAACGATCCTGCTTGCAGCCGATAGAAATATATTCCACTCGATAAATTTAAAGCATTCCATTGCCGTGAGTAGTTGCCTGCCGGTAATTCTTCAGAGACGATGGATGCTACTTCTCTTCCTAACAGATCAAAAATATTCAATGTAACAAAAGAACGCGAGGGAAGAGAGAACGATAGTGTTGTAGAAGGATTGAAGGGATTCGGATAATTCTGACTGAGAGCAAAGACTTTCGGAAGTCCTGTTAATTGTTCAACACCGGTTAGCGGGATAGCGATTCCCGATACTTTAACCGTATCAGGTGAAGAGGCAGCATTACTATAGAACAACAATGTTCCTGAAGCACCTCCAATCACAACAGGGGCAAATCGGAGAGTATCAAGGAGCGACTGACCTGGGGGAATGTTCATCATAGTCCGTCGAGCAGAGAATACAGCATTAGATGAAACAATAGTTGAAATCTTGAGTGTATCGCTGCCGCCATTTAGAATGGATATAGTTGTATCTTTGGATTGACCGACCTTGACGTTGCCGAATGGCATCCCTGAGGAATAAAATTGCGGTACCCGGGCGATGATATCGGACAATGGCCGCTTCCACACTCCGCCGTCGGACGTCCCGGCATAGAGATCTGTGCCCCATGCGAGAAGAGACTGCACGATAGTGTTTGGCATGCCGTCATTAACCTTTGTCCAATTTGCACCGTTGTTATTCGATACAAAAACACCGCCGCTGTTAGTTCCGGCATAAATATTAGGACCTTTTACGACAAGGGAATTTACGATGGTATACGTCAAACCGTTATTGACCTTTGTCCAACTTGTGTCGTTGTACGATAAGCGAAAAATGCCACCGCGAGTGCCTGCAAGGAGATCCGTTCCGCTTAAGACAAGAGAGTAGACCGTCCGATTTGTCAGGCCGTTATTGACTCCCCTCCAGCTTGTACCATTATCGGTAGAGAGGAAGACGCCCCCCTGAGTACCGGCAAAGACATTCGTACCGAGTAAGGCAAGAGCATTCACCGTAGAATTCGCCAAGCCGCTATTGATCCGGGTCCAGTTTGTCGTGCTTGCACTGGTTAACAGATATATCCCTTCGCCTTTAGAGCCCGCAAAAAGATTCGTTCCGATTTGAGCGAAACATGAAATATCGTCTTGTCTCTGGAATCCATTAGCTAATACCCTACTCCAGGTTGAACCTAAATCTGTGGATAAACTCATGGAAAAATCATCTGCCTCGAGCACATCAATTCCATAAATATGATTACTTGTAAGAAAATAGAAACAATTTATATTTCCATTAACCGCTATCCAACTTCTGATTTGCTGCCATCTTGAACCGTAATCTGTCGTGAGCCAGGCACCTGCACCTTTGGTACCGGCAAAAATATAATTATAAATAGCCGCAAGACACGATACTGAATAATACTTATATGTATTGAGAATTTGTGTCCAAATTCCACCATTGTTTCCGGAAATAAAAATTCCATTTGATGTGCCTGCAAAGATACTTGTGTCATATACAGCAAGAGCATTAATCTGTTTATTTAAGCTATCATTAACGGCGTTCCAGCTTGTGCCGTAATTAGTTGAAAGAAAAACGCCATTACCCGTACCGACAAAAAGATCCATTCCGGAAGTTCCATTTGGTTTAACAGCAATGGCAGAGATGTTTGTATTTGTTAAACCGGTATTTACAGCTGTCCAGCCGGCACCATCATTGGTCGAGAGAAAAACACCGCCATTAGTTCCCGCAAAGAGATTTGTATCGCAAACTGCAAGCGTATTTATTGAGAGGTTTGTTAAACCAATATTTTTGGATATCCAGCTTGCACCGCTGTTGGTAGAAAGATAGACCCCACTATTAGTGCCTGCAAAGAGATTATTGCCTCCGGATCCATTTGGCTTGACCGCAAATGTATACGCACATGCACCATTCAAGCCGGTATTTGCTGCAGACCAGTTTAGCCCATTGTCTGTTGAGGAAAAAACTCCTCCTACTAAGGTCCCTGTGTAAAGTACGGTATCACCATTTTCATTAGAACTCACCGCAAAGGATTCTATTTGATTATCGGTCAATCCGTTATTTCGGGATGTCCAGCTTGTTCCATTATTAGTAGAAAGAAAAATACCCCCGACTAGTGTACCCGCAAAGATTTTTGAACCGCTTGATCCATTGTTGATTGTTGCCAGAGCAGTGACGTATTTCATTGTGAGACCAGAATTGACCGCGATCCACTTTGCACCATTGTCTGTGGATAAAAGTACGCCGTCATTGCCCTTGGTGCCAGCGAAAATATTTGTGGTTCCAGTTCCGTTATTGGAAGGAACAATAGCAAAACAAGAGCTATTAGCGTATCCGCCGGGTCCTGGTGTTTGAGTCCATTGGGCAATCAATATGCCCGAATTGAAAAGGATGAAAAATATCAATACCAAAAACAGAAATATGTTTTTCACGAGTTAGACTCCTTTTGTAAGTCGTATAGGGCAATTGCAACATAACGATTTCTATATTACGAAAAATAACGGCGGAGAATTCCTACAATGGAAATCGGCGTTGCCACCATGTGGCGCTCTCGCCTAAGGCGGGCTTGCCCGCACTGCTTTTCTTTTTGGCGGGCTTTTTTAAAATGGTTAGAACGCATCGCAGAAAATATCGAATTAAAAAACAAAAAAGGCCTAAACAACTACTGAATGTTTACCAATTTAACGTGTTAGCTATATTTAATATTTTCCAAGGTTCACATGTAACGTCATTTGTGAAGAGAATGAATCCGAGTTTTTCATTTGGAAACAATTGTATTTTCGTTGAAAAGCCCAGACCACCGCCATCATGTGTAATCTCAAATCGCCCTCTATAATTGTATATTTGCCAACCTATTCCTTGCCTGAAGTAGTTCATTGGATCATCTTCCTTTGCTTTCATATATCCAGCATTAGTCATTGTATCCACTGACTCCTGTGAAAGAATACGTTGACCTTCAAGTTCACCTCCATTTAAATACGCTGCAACTAAGCGTGCAATATCGGTAGCAGAGCCGATTAAACCTGATGAGGCAGTCGGATCTGTACAGAAACGATCAAGCCAGAGATGATTTCCTGAAATTCTCGTGATAAACGATCCTTCGATAAACGGAATAAGAGGTGTCACCCAAGTGAAAATGGGATGAGAACCGGCCGCTATGTTTGGTTCCATTTCTTCAGTATATCTAAAACTAGTATGTTTCATTCCTAGCGGATCCAGTATATGTTCCTTGATATACGCTTCATATGTCTGATCTGTCACCTTTTCAATAATCGCTCCCAACACCATATAGCCAAAGTTTGAGTACTCGGAATGATCACCAGGTTCAAATTCAAGCTTCGAAAAATCCGGAAGTAATTTTTTTACCAAATCGGTTTGATTCACAGATGGCTCTTCTTCATGATGTATCCAACTCATAATGCGGAAACTCGGATTATGTAATCCTGAACTGTGACTCATGAGTTGACGAATTGTTATCGTTTTACTATTTGCAGACGGGTATTGAACATTGAAGTAAGGAAGAAATTTGCTCACAGAATCATCTAACCGCAATTTGCCCCATTCCTGAAGTTGAAGAATTGCAATTGCCGTAACGATTTTAGTAATAGACCACCAATGATAGATGCTCTCCGATGTGGCTTCGATTTTTCGAGGACGATCAGCCCAGCCGAAACCTTTTTTGTAGACTATCTTCCCATCCTTGACAACTACGAGCGACATTCCCTGAGGGGTTCCAGAGGCAACCACTTTGTTAAAATAGGTTTCTGCCTCACCAACATTGGCGATTATTTGTGGAGGTTCTGAGGTTGCACACCCTATGATGAATACTCCGAACACCAAAAAAATAATTTCCCATTTTGTGATCTTCATTAAAATTGTTCTCATAAATAATGTACTAAGAGTGTTTAGTCATACATAAGACATTCATGCGTTCTAACGAATTCTATATTGGATAAAATAACGGCGGAGTATTCCTACAATGAGATCGGCGTTGCCACCATGTGGCACTCTCGCCTAAGGCGAGCAAGCCCGCTAATGGCGGGCAAATAAGTTGCCGCGCTATTCTTTCAATAAGTAACTGATGTTACGCACAGTATGAAAAGTACAGAATAAAGTAAAGTTGTCATACCCGCATTGCGGCAACGCCGAATGTGCCGCTTTACGGCATCCCGTACAGCGGGACTTTAATCGGGTATCCAGATATTCTGGATTCCCGCTAACCCGCCTGCGTGACTACGTCAGCAGTCAGGCAGGAAACCTGCGGGAATGACAGTCTTTTCCTTTTACGCGTAACATCAGTAAGTAAGAAATTCTTTCTTCTTTCTGCCTCTCTTATTATTATAGATCCGACTTTGGCCAGACAGCTAAAACCGAGCCGCCACTGGAGTTCATGAATCTTTGATTCATAACCCGCGTTTAGGATCGTGGTTCCGACTGTTCATGCTTCGTTCATGGCGGATGCTCCGAAGAATTTCTTCGGACATACTCCGTTTAGGAATCTACCTCTTTCATCAAAGCAACAGCCGGGCTTGGCTTTGAAGTCTTTCTTCAGAGATCTCCGAAACATCAAAACGGCCGCAACGAAGAGTTACGCCCTAAAATAAATATTCTCAATATCTATTGTACTATTTTTTGTGCAACCTTGAAAAATGTTTGATGACCTTTCTTATCACCCTTCGGATTCGGCTTCTCGGGTTTGTCTGGGTTACATGGGCATTGTACGCCACATCCTTTGCAATTGTAACTATTGCACCCGGGGTCGATTTCGCAACCGCATGTTGCGTTAGCACTCTTGGCTCTTTTTTTTGCATCAAGAGTAACGATGCGTATCTTTTTGATTGTCATGGCGTTTCTCCTCTCTTAATAGACATTTTTATTTAAAGAAAATACCTGCGCTTTTTTGTCATCACGAGGTTTAATATTTCCATCGGCTAACCACACGATAAGTTGCTTGTTAATCCGGTCTGCAATCCGGCAGCGATATGGATCAGGGGAATAGAGATCACGATTGGAGTATTTAAAACTCTTTACTGGACAATCTCCGGCGCATTGCCACCTCAAGAAACAATTCTTACAGGCTTCTATGTTTTCAGCAACTCTTTGTTTCAATTTCTTCATGCGCACATGATCCAACATCACCCGACTCTGGACAGGATCGATTTTCCCTATAAAAAAAGCGCTCGAAGCTGGATCCGACGAATATAGTACCTCATAGCATGTCGTGATGTCACCGTTAGGTGTGACACAGAAATGCTCGCCACAGGCTGCGCAGAATCGTTTGCGTGGAGACTGAAAGCAACACATACCAGAGTAAGTTACTTCAATGTTATGCTTTAGACCTAAAAGGAAACATTTCAAAAACTTCTCAGCGAATTGTTCTTCGTCCGGTCGGGCAACACCTGTATTGGCACACCGTCCCGTCAACGTAACAGGTTCAAAGTGAACTGAGGCAATGCCCAATTGGTTCGCCAATTCAATGGTCTGTTCCATTGCCCCCAGAACCTCATCTGTAACCGTGGCTCGAACAGAAACGCTCCTGCCCGCCTTCACTAAACCCTTTATATTGTTCGCCACTCTGTCATAGCTTGGTCGGCCAGACCGAAAGGGGCGCAAATGGTTCTGAATATATTGCGGACCATCCAAACTGATGTTCACATCAATATTGTTTTCGATAATCCATCGCTGTACATCCTCTCCATAAGTGCCATTGCTTCCCATGCCAATCGATGGTTGCAATCCCACCGCATGAGCTCGCTCGCTAAATCCAGCAACTATCTCTTTCACCGTGTCAAATTCAACCGTTGGTTCTCCGCCACCGTGAATTGAAAGATCCACACTCTTGTGTTTCCCGCGCTTTAGAGTATTGCTGTTCAACAAGGTCGAAAAGTAATAATCCATTGCCAGACGCCAAATATCTCTGCTTATCGTCTTTCCCGAATCACCTCCATTAGCATAACAGTAAGCACATCGGAGATTGCACTTTTCGGTTACAAAGATGGCTAGATACATATCTGAGCCGACACCGTCTGGAGGAGTGCATTCTCCGTCCTTGACTGTGGCTCCTTGTTCGATGAGAATATCAAGTTTGCGTAATTGTTTGGTTATCTTCATTAAACCCTTGCGACTACTGCTTGATACATTATCATATGAATTGCTGACTTCAGAATTCGTAGCGAAAGCCAGCATCTCTTCATTAATCGAAGCACAGGTGCGTGTGAATGGATCGAACAAGTACATGCCACCTTTATGTTTGAACACAGATACCCGTGGATTCAATGCGAGTTTCGATTCAGGAGGCATTCAGATGACCTTTCAAGTTAGATAGCTTTGTATGTTCTGTATATAGGAGTTTATCTTCGTTCACAATTCCTAATTCAGTTCTTAATTTCATCACAACTCATTCATTGTCATCCCTTACCAATCGATCGTATTGCCTAACGAATTCTATATTTGATAAAATAACGGCGGGATATTCCCGTAAACGGGATCAAGTCCTGACGCCCCGAGACGATTCCGCCAAAGGCGGACAAAATATCTCTCATTTGTTTATTCCCCTCCTATTATTCACTTTCCATTCGATAGATTTTCAGCATACGTTTTATCTGTCTTCTGCCCGCCCACCATGCATCATCTTTTGGCGGTTTTACCCGCCGTCATTTTGGCGGGCTAAGAAATAAGTCCTCTCTGTTGCTAGTGTGTTTATAAGAACGAACATCCATATCTGTCAACAAGTCGCTCCTTGATGCGATAAACACTTCAATCCGACCACCTTCCCTTATCGTTTCTGTGAAAGAATACTCATAGCTGTGATCTGTAGACGCAATTATTTCATCGAAATGGAAGAATATTTTCTTGTACGAGTTATCAGGCAGTATACATACCAATCCATAAAGGGACTCATCAAAAACCGCATTCTCTTCGAATGAAATGGCCAGTATTATTCGGAAATTATAGCCCACGATTTTATAAAGATAGCATGGCGGGATTGAATTTGTTGCTCCCGTCACCTCCTTCATTGGTCCTTCATATTCTGCGTCTACAGAAATTTGTGGCATCATCAATTCTTGAGCGAAAACGCACAATGTGCACACAGGTATAAGTAATAATAGTAAAAAACATTTTTTCATATAGTCATCTTTCTGGGGCGACCAACGTTAAGGATTTTATCCGTACTTGGACTAAAAATATTTAAGTTACAAAAATCCTTGTGCCCAAGTGCAGCTATTGATTCATTGAATCTTTTATCAGATTGCACAATGAGAGCCAAAATCCTTCCGATCCGGCCTTACCAAATGCTACAACCTAACACATCAAACCCATATCCATTATAACGATACTGCCCGAAGTATTTACCGCCATCTAATAGTTTTGCAGTCGGCGCTCATTTAAGCATTAACATTTTCTTGACAAGCATATGATTGCCGGCTTGGAGACGGTAGAAATACACTCCACTTGCGAGTTTCGAGCCGTCAAATGTTGCTTCGTAATTACCTGCATTTCTTATTCCGGAGAACAATGTCGCAACTTCTTGGCCAAGAATGTTATACACTTTCAACGTAACCAGTCCGGTTGCCGGAACAGAGTACATAATCTTTGTTGATGGATTGAAAGGATCCGGATAGTTTTGTGCTAAATTATAACTCGTTGGAAGTGCTCTCTTGACGGGTTGTACGGATGTAATTTCTGATAACGGCCGTCTCCAAACACCGCTCGATGTTGCAGCAAACAAATTCGAGTTATGAATAACAAGTGATATGGCGCTCAAATCTGTCAATCCATCATTGATAGAAGTCCAACTGACACCATTGTTCGAGGAAGCAAAGACACCGCCGGTATATGTTCCAGCAAAAAAGGTGGAACCAGTGGAGACAAGTGATGATATGTAATTTCCGGATAATGCAGAATCAGATCTATTCCATTTTTCACCATCAAACGTCAACCGATAAACGCTGCCACTTTGTTTCCATTGTGAATAACTAGTTGTAAGGTTACCTGTGCCGACGACAACATTAGATCCATTGACGGATAAGCATGTAATCAGTGGAGTTATTCCTGATGTTGACTGCGAATCGATCTTCGCCCAGGTTGTTCCATGATCAGAGGTGAAAAAAACGTCGTTATTGTAAATGGGGATATTTTGAGATCCTGTTTTCATTAAAGTTCCGGCAAAAAGATTTGAACCACTTATAGCAAGTGCATAAATGGTTATATCCGTCAACCCGAAATTGGATGCGGTCCAGTTTAAACCGTTGTTCATTGATATATTGACCCCTCCGCCAGTTGTACCAGCAAATATATACGATTCACTTGCCACGAGTGCGTGAACGTTCGTGTTATTCATGCCGAAACTCGAATTTTCCCAGCTTGTACCACCGTTCGTCGAAATAAAAACACCACCGGGATATGTTCCAGCAAAAATGTCGGAACCATTCACAATAAGAGACCCAAGACGTGTGTTCAAACCGGCAAGGCCTAAGTCTGCTTCAGTCCATGTCGAGCCATTATCAGTCGATAGAAATATAACTGAACCATTAATATTGCCCTGCCATCCAATAGAGTGTCCAAATTTATCACTAGACGCCTTCATATATCCTGATCCTGCTAAAAGCATGGAACCACTGGCGGCGAGAAAAGAATTGGACGAAAACTGATCGTTAGGTAGTCCGCAAGCTCTCCAAGTTGAACCGTTATCCTTGGAACAGAATATCCCGCCATTCGTCCCTGCAAAAATATATGAACTGTCAGCACTACCAGCGGGGAATTGAGCAAGAGATAAAACACTATTTGATGTTATCCCCGTATTCGTCGCCGTCCATGTTTCTCCAAGGTCTGTTGATCGAAATACTCCATTATTTGTTCCAGCATAGACAAATGAACCAGATGGGCTAATTACAATCGCGCTAACCTGACCTAGAACGGATTTTGATATATTCCATGTATTACCATTATCTGTGGATTTATAGATACTACTATCGGTGCCGGCAAAAACAGTAGTCCCTTTCACAGCAACAGAATATGTTCTTTTATTTGGGAAATTAGTCGCTGTCCAGGATGCACCAGTGTCGTTGGAAAAATAGACTCCATAAGGGATAGCAGGATTCATACCCGCTGCTGCAAATACTTTGGAGCCTTGGACTACATAGCTGGTTATACCAGTTGGCAGGATTCTTGCCCAACTTCCTCCATTATCGGTTGAACGGAACATACCTGGAAATGACTGACCATATGCAGAGGAAGCAAGAACGAGAGATTCGTGCACAGACAGCGCATATATCCCAATTCTTGGTGAATTGTCTGCGGTGTCCGGAGACCAACTAGTGCCGTTGTCTGAAGAACGTAAAATACCATAACTATTGAATAAATTGGTTCCCGCATAAACGTAAGAGCTGTTGATTGCTAAAGATGTAATGGAATAAGTTGATGAATCCATCGAATATACAAATGACCAACTATTACCTTTGTCTGTGGAACGATAAATACCTCTATTAGATGCCACGAAGATATTTAAATTATCAATTGCAATGGAGTTAATAACTCCACTGCTTCCACAAGGTCCGTTTGTTTTTATCCATTGGGCTTTTAAGTCATACACGTGACAAAAAAGAAATGCAACTGCGATAGCAAAGGCTATAAAGTATTTCATTTTTTCCTCCATAATTTGGATAGAAGCTTATTTACGTTGAACGATGATTTTTCATTAATGCCTCCTTATGAAATGTATTTCTTGCCGCCAAACGTTAAGGATTTTATCCGCATTGGGGCCAAAATAAAATTAAAGTTACAAAAATCCTTGTGTCCAAGTGCGGATAATATTTAATTGAACTAAGCCATTGCACTATGTTCATTCTCTATGGACACTGAATGAAAGCCGTTGATCAAGGATTTGAAGATTGAACAGCACAATAATAAGTAAAAACTATTGAGAACGAAATATCCATATTTCTCTCCTCATTCCGTTTTCTTCCTTTCTTTGAGTATTTGTTGCTCAAGAGGCGGTGTGCTCATACTGTTATGACTTGAGTGGCAAGCCATTCGCAAAAGGCAGCATGTGCTTTGCTACTTGGATCTAAGAAATCCATATGTCCTACATCCGGCAACTCAACAAACTCGACACAATCACCAGAAGTTTGCGCCGCAACAGCGTAACTTCGAGAAAGGTCGATTGGTACCGCTTCGTCTTGAATACCGTGAATAATCAGTTGCCTTACACCGAGGGGCAACAATTCAATTGGTGACGCGGCTGTATAGCGATCTGGATATTGACTAGGCGATCCGCCAAGAAATTCGTTGACTGCACCTTTTCCTGCATTGAGTTTGAACGCACGTGCAAGGTCGGTAATCGCGGCCAGACCAGCTGCCGCAATAGGCCGGACGCGAACCAATGAAGAGATATTCGCAGGTTTATTCCGTGCTGCGACCCATAATGCAAGATGTCCGCCTGCAGAATGCCCGGCAACGATGACACAGTTCAAATCAAGTTCAATCCCATCCGTCACGATCGTCGCGAGGTGATCTATCGCTGATACAACATCGTAAAGAGTTCCCGGCCAACCGCCTCCGGGGGCGCCCAGTCTTCGATATTCAACATTCCAAACCGCATATCCCCGAGCTGCAAGATCTTTCGCTATGGTTGTCAACTCGTCTCGACCGTATGGCATTCTCCAAAAACCACCATGAAGTAGGCACAGTACCGGAGGTCGTGAGACATTAGGTAAGTACAAATCGCCCTCTTGGCTGTCTAGCGAGCCGTAACTATAAGTGCGCATCGAATATGGCTGAAATATCTTTTGCATATGTACAAACTTCTATTTGCTTTCACGCTACCGCATTAGGGACGCCGATCGCTCGACACCCTCTGCACGGATCCCGGCGTGCGGTTTTTCCGCACAGGGATCTTCACCAATACTCGCTTCCGTACAAAAGCTCATTCAAACCTCAACGACAATTGTATCGAGCCCGCTGATTAGCGTGGTTCTCCCGACTTGTCAGAATGCTTCGTTCATTGGCGGATGCCCGAAATAATCCTTAGGATATTTCGACATACCCCGTTTAAGAGGTTACCTCTTTCATCAAAGCAACAGTCGGGCATGGCTTTTAAATCTTTCTTCAGCGATCTTCGAAACATAAAAAAGATCGCAATGAAGAGTTACGCCCTAAAAAGAATATGCTCTACAACACTTCTCTTGCAACTTCGATTTTTCCGTTTCTTTGAGTATTTGATACTCACGAGGGCGCAATAATATCTGTATTGTAGCACCCATTATTAAATTGCATTCCAGACAGGCTTATCAAGAAATTTGGACAACACCTGACAATCTTCTTCAATCTCCTCCTCACCCCTATAACTAACCAAGTTGATGCGGTTTCCGTTTTTCAGAACAACATTTAACTCGTAATTATAACCAGATGTTTTTCCATATGAATATTTACTAAGAAGTTGAAGTGCATGAATATCGTCATACTTGGTAAAGTGTTTGACTCCTTCAATATTACCAATTATAGCCGCTGTTTTTCGCCCCTTCCAGAAAGCTCTTATGCGCATATCAAAAACCACTGGCATAGTGATTAAGTAAAATATGCATCCTATTGCAATCATAAAAGCAAGAGATAACAAGAATACAACCATGTAAACTATGAATTGATGCGGTGACAACTCGGACGATAAATTAACAAGGAAATATATTGTAAAGAATATTAAAAAGATCAAAGGAATCAAAAATAATAGTCTACATCCTATTGTTGCTTTAAATTCCATTTTGAAGTTATTTATTTTAACAAGATTGTGATCCCTAAGAAGGCCTGAATGAAGTCTGCTAATCATTTTCCATTGGGTCTGCATGGCAACGGGGTCATTAAGACTTGAAGGATCAAATCCATCTTCTATTAATGGCATAAATAATATTTTCCTTAACTATACTGTTGTGTGCAAATTACGCTCAAACGATTTCTATATTACGAAAATAATGGCAAAATATTCCTCCAATGAGATCGGCGTTGCCACGATGTGGCGCTCTCGCCTAAGGCGAGCTCTTTTTAAAATGGCTATGCATCCACAGCTTTATTTACCGCCAGTGTTATCCTTAATTTCTTGAATGACATTCTTGAGTTCATTATTTATAAAATTACTCTCTATAGAATTTAGCTTCGCCTTGCCTTCAAGAACTTGAGAAAGATATTCATAGGATCGTATTCGTAATTCACAATAATGCTTGATAAGTTGAATTCTTTTATGCAACTCTTTAGATACTTTTAATTTATCAGTCTCATTTAATAAAGCAATTGCTTCATTCCATTTTGGGATTCCATGCTCCTTGATTGCAATTAAAGCGCTATCGGTAGATGGTTTATGAGAAAATTGAATTCCATGTATGGCTTGCTGTTCTAAAAGCGAAAATGTTTCGAGATTTTTTTGAAATATTGCAATATCATTAGGTGTCGTTGAATAGATAATAAAAGTTGAGGAAACTAAAATGGCTGTCACGAAACAAAGTGATGCTATTTGCAACTGAAGGTCAGCGGGCTTTTTGAGACTAAAATAATAAGAATAGCCAATAAAAAGACCAGCGATTAATCCGCCAATATGAGCAGCATTGTCAATATTTCCTTTCATTCCATTCATTAAATTATAAAAAACGAAAATACCAATACTCATAAGGAGAGATTTCCGTTTTGCCTCATCGATGAGCCTGGTTGTAAGCATAGCAAGGAAAACTCCATACAATCCGAAGATGGCACCAGACGCTCCCGCACTCACTGTCATTTCATGCCAATATAAACTGGATATACTCCCGGTAAGTCCAGTAAGGAGGTAAGCAACAGAAAATCGTGCGCTGCCCAATAATGGCTCCAAAAGCAATCCAATAAATAGTAAAGCATATAAGTTCATAAGAAGGTGCATTATTCCAAAATGGATAAAACAAGATGACAATAAGCGCCACCATTCCCCTTGTAAAGTAAGCGGACGAAAATTAGCGCCAAATTTTAAAACACTTTCTGGACTAGGAAGAAACATATCAACACCCTTAAGTGTCATAATTATGAATATCGATATGTTTATATAGATTATAAGCGGAGTTATAAGAAAGCCCTTACGGAATTTGAATAATGAAAGAAATCCAGACGACTTTTCATCATGAGTTTCTTTGATTTGAGAATCTGCGCATTCAGGAAATGAAGAAATCATTTCTTGTACTTTATTAGTGAGCGCATTTCCTGAAATTGTTTCGGCCAAAGGTGAGCATACTTCAATAAATTCTTCGACATTTTTTCTATTTCTGCCCCAGTCAATAAATTGCAGGCTCGAACACTTACTAGATATTGTCGCGGAGTGCTCTTCAATATCAACGATAATCTCTTCGCCCCAAGAAGCAAGAGACATTGATTTATAGGCAATAATTTTATTTTTACTGATCCTGCCTACATTCCATTTGAGAGATTTAATGGCTTCTAACGCCAAAGCCATAAATTGTTTCTCATTTAAATCTACATGGTTGATTTCTTCTGAATATTTTGGTGGAAATCCGACTGCCATACTTCATCCTTATTTTGCGTTTATCACAGTAGGGACCCGATCGCTCGACACCCCCTGCACGGATCCCGGCGTGCGGTTTTTCCGCACCGGGCTCTTCAGCAACACTCGCTTCCGCATAAAAGCTCATTCAAACCTCACTGACAGTTGTATCGAGTCCGCTGGTTATCGTGGTGCCCCCGACTTGTCGGGATGCTTCGTTCATTGGCGGAAGCTTCGAATAATCCTTAGGACATTTCGACATACCCCGTTCAAGAGGTTACCTCTTTACTTAGCAACAGCCGGGTCTGGCTTTGAAGTCTTTCTTCAGCGATCTCTGAAACAACAAAACGACCGCAATGTAGAGTTACACACTAAAAATAATATATTCTCAACAACACTTCTCCCCTCATTCCGTTTTCTTCTTTTCTTTGAGTATTTGTTACTCAAGGGGGCGCACTAACGGGAGGTGGTGTTGTAAGTGCTACTTGCGCGGCAAGCTGAGCAGCATAAGTCGCATTAACTACATCCATGATTGAATCAACGGGGAAGACAATCGCAAGACCAGAGTTCTCTTCAAAAACTATTCGTGGACGTTTGGTCTGTGCACTGATTGCGACATCAGTATAAGGCAGATACGCCGCTACAATCCCCAAGAGATTGGCGGCGGGAATTGCCTTGGTACCTTGAATGGCCATCGATTCTGGTTTGGTAACAACCGGACTGCCACTGTTGCCCGGAAAAATCGTGGCATCAACTAAAAAGTATTTGCTACTCCCAGAAATTGTATCTCTAATTCGGGCAATAGAGCCTTTTCTGGATACTACGTAGTTTCTGTCCTTTCCAACATCGCCCATTGGGAATCCAAGAATGAAAACGGCATCTCCTTCAGAGGTTGTTGCAGGGGAGTGACCTCGTAGGGTCAAAACATGATTGTTATCCGAAAAGAAAGCATATTGTATCCCCTGTTGTCTTAACACGGTAAGGTTGATTGAAGTCACTGCAATGTCGATTTCAGAATCGGGATGCTGAGCGTACAGAGGCGCCCCTATTTGAGATACCAACGAAAGTTGGAATTCTTTTGCAGGATTTCCCGCTGCCGGATTAAACCTAAGTGTAGCTTCTTTGGAACCGTCGAATACATGTCGGTTAGTTACAAGGTAAACATAGTGTATTGGTGATTGAGGCGGTGGAGGCGTAACTAGCTTACCGATGAGAAAACCAGTTGCACTGTAATTTATTTTGCCAGAATCATCAGCGAATCCAATTGCAGTAACACAGTCAAAAAAAAATGGTGGTATTAGAGCCATTTGTAATCTCCTTGAGAAATGCAACCCGTAATGATTTACGATATTACGGAATAATAATGGCGAGACATTCATACAATGAGATCGGCGCTCTCGCCTAAGACGAGCAAGCCCGCCATGCTTCACCTTTTGGCGGGTAAATCCGCCAGTATTCCTCCTACAAGCCGCTCATGGCCTGGATTCACACGCGGATGCATCGGGGAAATATTATTTACTTCCAACTTGTATTGCACGCTGTGCAATGACATCTTAATACTCCCTGCTTTTTTAAAATGGTTAGGACACACGCAGGAAGAACATTGTGGAATCTAAAAACATTTCTTAACCCTTGGTAAACCATTCATGTACATGATCAATGCTGTTATATCCATAATGTTTATTTTTAAATTGTTCCATCGTGGCTTTATATTGGGCGATAATAAGAACAGCATCACTATTGGATGGCAGAGTATCCTCATCAAGCAAATCTAAAAATTCCAAAGTAGGATCATCTTTTAAAACATTTTTTATCTTTTGTAAAACGCGGTTGGTCATTTTGACTTTGATAACATTTAGCGCACCATCCTGCTTTTTCTTCGATAATTCTTTTATCTCTTCAAACACAGATTCCAAAATAGGATGCAGCATTTCATATTGTTCAACGTCTTCCTCTGTAGGACTTTTGTTAGATTTATTTACTTTGCCCATATCATTCTTTCAATTTATTAGGAGTAGAAGTTCTTAGATAAGACTCTTTACCATTTACGCGCCAATACCATGAACCTAGCTTTTGATAAATATTGTCTGCGCGAAGTTTTTCCATACAATTTAGATATTGTCCTAATATCATCGTTACATCACTGTTGGTAGGAAGGTCATTCTCATCAAACTTATCATAGTTTGCGAAAGGTTTATACTCTTTTCCCAAAATTACATTTGCTTCTTCAAGCGCTTGATTCACAAATTTTAATTTAAACTTGTTAAGTGCATCATTCTGAGATTTTTTTGTTAAAGCACTTATTTCTGAGTGCAAGCTCTCTAATTGAGTTTGAACTTTTTCAAATGTGTTTATTTCGGTTTCTTTCATCTTAATCTCTCACGCTGGGCAACTTCTGGTAAATTCAATATATTTTTTCTTAACTATTTCTATTGGATTTCTCTGTTTGCTCTCGTAAACGTTGCACATAAATTCTAAATCGCTATCATCCATAACTATAATACATCTTCGCTGTCCAGCCCACAGATCTATGGTATTTTGAAAAATATTCTTTGGCACCTTATTTCTGGTAAAAATAATGCCAAATTTTCCAAATTGTTCTGTTAAATATCTATTCAATTGGTTAATATGTTCGCGCTCAATTTCTTTTACATTTTTTAACTCAATTACTATTTGCCTAGACTCGTACAAATCATATATATCTTTAAGAAAATCATAGGAACGGTTATTGTAAAATATTAAATCTCTGATCTGTGTGCCTGAATCAGTTCTACTCTGTTCTTTTGCATAGTCAAGATATGGATATAGAAGCGATGCCATGATTTGAACCATGCCATCTTCATAATCTTTATCTGCATTGTTTGTCTTGCCCGTTGGAAGTCTTTTTATTGATTTTAGTTTACGATTCGCAGATAAAACTGGTATTTGGGAAAATAATGGATCATTGGTGCAATCCTTAATGTTTTGCTCTTTTAAGGTGATATAGGTATGCACTAAATCATAATTGTTTCGATTAAAATTTAATATTTGTACTCGATTTAATTTGCCATCATACGTTTTGTCAATGTCCTTGATATAATAATTACCGAAGTAATCATCATAATCAATCCATGGAACAAATCTAAGCCATCTTTTAGGTGTGAGAATAATCGGTCGTTTGTTAGTTGGGTTTAAGGGTAAATAAGTCTCTTCATCTTTTATCTTTTTTGCTTTATAATCGAACAAACGTACAGAACATTTTTCAATAGGTATTTTAAGTTTATTACATTGATCTATTGTGAAATCAATTAAAAATGATTTAATCAACGAACAAGCTATATCGCTTACCCTATCTTTGGAAATATGCTCTATATAAAGTTGGATTTCCTCAAAATGTTGGAATCCTTGTTTATTTATTTGGGGAATAGTTTTATAGAGAGAAAGAGTTTCATGCGCAGTTTTATCCCCAATATATTTGCCAACCCTAGTAGCAGAACTTCCTAATCCCACCTCATTACATTCAGTTAGCTCGATAAGAAGCTTTTTAGCTTCATCTTCATTTCCTTTTATAAATATATGACCTAAATAATTAAATGAATTCACTACCGATGTATGGAGTGAATTATCTTGTTGAGAAGGTATTTTCCAGAGCAAAAACGGATCGATATACAGTGGGAGATCTTCATCTAAAAATGGAATGGCAAAATCCACCCCTTCCTGTATAAAAGGAAGATTAAAATGATCATTTAGTCTGGGTCTAATTATAGCCATATTTTTGCGTGTGTTCAAACGTATAATTATGCTGCAAGGCATACCTGCCATAAGTACGTATATATCATCCATCGTCCATGCAGTCTTATGTACACTTTATCGCCGCAGGTCAGTTGAGTGCGCAGTTGATGTAATCCAGGTCGATTGGAAAATCCGATTCGATGAAACGTTGTGTCTTTATCCAACATAAATGCCACCCGGTTTTATTTGGAAAAATACAGACGTTAAAATTGAGCGAAGTTGGTGTGTGATAGTGCCTTACATTTTCCGCCCGGAAGAAATATGCGATTTCTTGAAATTAAAAGCAAGAGGGAGGGGAATTGAGAATCGCGAATCGCCAATTGTCAATCTCGAATTGTGAGAAGAAATTGCCGATCGCAGCCGGAGGGATGAATAGACATCCAGCTACGCGGTACGACATCATTAAGCTTCCAGCTTAGTAGGGAATCCAGGAATAGGCTCTAACCTGGATCCCCGACAAGATCATTCGGGGATGACAGTCTTGGACAAGTATGATTGCGAATTAGCCGGAGGCCTGAAAATGTTATCACGCGAATGCGTGATACAAATCGGAAGGAAGACATTCAATTAACACGACATTTTAAATTACGAACCAAGAACTATGAACTAAGCACTACGAACTAAGAACTAAATAACCGCTCCTCATCCCTCTAACAGCATATTTCCCCAGACGCTTTCCCAATCGACTTTTGGATAGAGCTTGTCGATGTCCGGCATGAGCTCTCCCCCGTCTGCCAGCGTGCATCCTACGTGAGCCATTTCAAACATTTTTTCCAGTCTCTCAGCTTCATGCATGATCCACGGCGCTATTTCTTCCCCTCGTAGTAAATGTCCCAGTCGCAGCGGCGCTTCGTCTGTGCGCACTTTCAGAAGCCATCCTTTTTCTATCGATCCCTGCGCTATAACGACACAGTCGATCGGCGCTAACACACGCAGGCGGCTCCGTTTCTTTTTCATTATCCATCCCGTTCCGTTTGCATGCAAATGCGCGCCCGGAGCCGGGAGATCGATGCGATCCGGATTTCCTATTAATCTATGTATAAAATCGTCCAGACCGATAGTATATGTTCCATCCTCTTCCCGCCGTACCCATGTGTGTCCGCGATGATATAATCTGTCCTGCGGAAGCTGCGCTCCTAAAATACCTTTGTCGTACATTGGCATTGATCCGATTTCTCCTTCGCTCCTGACCACCGTCGGATGATAATCGCAGGAACCGCAATCGAATTGGTTGCCGCAGATTCTTTTTTTTGCTTCACCTGTGAAGGTATGCCGGCACAGCTTTGCAGCTTCCGGAAGATCGTTAAAATCCGCATGCCACAGAATTCCATCGTCCCTGTCCGACTGAAAATCTTTCCGCATGCGAATGACCGCTTTAGAAACCGTCACAGCAATAACTCCCGCTGCAGCAAAAAATGCTCCCAGAAAAACTACCTGATAAACGGTCCAGTGGAATCCATAAACCCAGGGAAACATATCAATCTCCTTTACAGCTTTTCTAATTCTCTTTCCTGAGGAAAAAGAACGGAATATCTGAATGTGAACGAATAAAGCAAAACGCCGTATGCAACCACGCAGAGGAATGCCGCTGCTTCTTCCCAGCTTGGAGTGTACGACAAACGCTCATCGAATGGCAATGTCGGCAGCGATAATGTCTGAATGGTCATTACAAATCTATTCAGCATCACACCGCAGCAAACCATGAATGCAGAAAGCACAAGCCAGACTTTATTTTCCCGCACTTTTTGGGAAACCAGCAGTAATGCAGGCAAAAGTCCGAGCGCAACAATTTCAACAAATAAAATCCAGCTTCCGAACGTTCCCCCGCCGTAAAACTGATATGCAGATACTCCGGCAGCCGGAGCGGTCTTGTTGATCCAAATCAGTGAATCTATGGATTTTACCATAACATACAAAAGCAGCAAGTAGCCCGATATTTTTCCGAGATATTGCAGCACTCCCTGCTTGACCAATTGCTTTTGTGTAATCTTCTGCACAAGCCATGTTGTGAGCAGAATAAAACTCGGTCCCGCCGCCGCTGCCGATAAAATAAACAAGAAAAACGTAGAAGGCCAGATGCCGAATGCTTCCCGGAATGCAAAGGGACGTCCATGCAGAACACCGAACAATCCGCCGAGCGAACCTTGATGGAAGAATGATAAAAACGTTCCAACCCCTGCAAGCACGGGCAGAAGTTTGTGAAGTTCAAATTCAAAAACCAGCAGCCGCGGCACCTGACGAAGCTGCCTGTTCTTCAGCACAATCGGCACGTATTCGATGAGCAGCACTAAAAGATAACATGTGAGGCAGTAGGTCACTTCCGTCAGCATGGAATGAACATTCGGATGATAAAATGTAAACCACGAACGCAGCGGCTGGCCGACATCGACCATAAGAATTCCGACAGCGCCCGAATAGCATATCAGGCCGAGAACGACCGCGCTGTTGATCACCGCGCCTAATTCTTTTTGACGTAGAATGTATAATAAAAATCCGGTAAAAAATGCCCCTGCACCGAGCGCGATAACGGTCAGATCGAGATAAATCCACAGTCCGAATGCAAACCGGTTGTCCATGTTCGTGTGATTTAATCCCTCCGCAAGGCAGAGATAAATTGCATACAGTCCAAACAAAAACAGCGCAAACCATGGAAGCATCCATACCGAAAATTTTGCGAATGAAGCACGCCGAACGCCTCTTTGTATAAGCGCTTTATCCATGCTGTTCCTCCTGACCGGAACCTACACTGTTCTCCGCCATGGCCCTAACCCAGGAACGCTCTGAATGGAAACGAACTTTCGGTTCCGTTCCCAGTCTTTCCAGGAACCGGAATGTATGTTCGCTGTGCGCAAGTTTGGAAACCTTACTTTCCGGATCGTTCAAATCGCCGAAGACTATCGCCTCCACCGGACATGACTCGACGCATGCGGGAATATAATCCGAAGCTGCAATTTCCAAACTTCCGGATGCAGCGGCCTTCGCTTTTGCTGCATGCATCCGCCCATGGCAGAAATTGCATTTTTCCACAACGCCCCTCATGCGCGGCGCTGCATCGGGATTCAATTGTTTTTCCAATCCTGCGGGCCATTCGGGATCCCACCAGTTGAAGTACCGGGCATGATATGGACAGGCAGTCATACAATACCGGCATCCGAGACAGCGCTGTGGAATTTGAGCCACGATGCCGGTTGCCGGATCCAGTTCGACCGCATTCTGCGGACAAACCGTCACGCAGGGAGTCTCATGAGCGCATTGCTGGCACATCATGGGAATAAAAACCGTTTCACTTTCCGGATATTGACCGCCGTTCGGGACTTCAAAGACGCGAAGCCACGTAACGCCGTTGCGTTCGTTCATGCGGCTGTTCGGAGCAGGTGTAATATTATTCTCCACCGCGCACGCCATTGTGCAATTTCCGCAGCCGTTGCACCGATCGAGATCGATGACCATTCCAAATCGATATATTTTTTCAGATTTCATTTATCACAATCGCACGATCTCTGCTTTCGTCGTTCTCCATGTTCCGTCACGCCGCACATTGCAAAGATCGAGTATATTTGTTATGCTTTTGTAATGATCACTCCGCGTGCCGTTTGGACCCGGACCCGCCGATGCTTCGATGACTCCGGGACGGACTGTTTGACTCAACTTGACCGACACTTTCATCGAACCTTGCTGCGTTCGCAGTAAAACTTCCTGCCGGTCTTCGATTCCCTTCTCTGCCGCTGTTTTTGGATTCATGCGGATGGTCCCGGCATTCTCACGCAGATTCGATTCCTGATACAATTTGCTCATCATGACAGGAGCCAGTGCAGCGGAAGTCTCTCCGCGGACTCCGGCAGGAATTAAGGTCAGCGATCCTTCACCCTGTGGAGGAGACGCAAGATTTTCATCTAACCCCTTTTTTATCGTAAAAGCGAAAGTGCGGTTTTTTACCGCCGCGTCGTCGATCCACATCATGCCGGCTTTTATTTTAGTCCAAAGTTCGTCTGCAGATGCCACAGCGGATATTTTAATTATCGATCCATCCTCCGAGGAAACAAGCGTTCCCCGTTTGCTCTTGAAGATTTCAGCTACCTTTTGTTTCCATAATTCTTCGAGTGATGGAATTTGAACATCGGATCCGGAAGCTTTTACAATGTTCACAAGAAATTCATTCTGATCTATTCCGAGCCGCTTGGGAAGTAATGCAGGAGCCAGCGCAAATATTTCGACAGCGGATCCTGTGGGTGTGGATACTTCTTGAATTTCTTCGAAAGCTGTTGGAACAGGTATGACATAATCGGCATGAGCCGCGAGATTATCCAGAATGGAAGCAAGGGCGATAACTATCGAACCATTGGGGATTAATTTTCTACGCAGAACTTCCCACGGCATTGCATATCCATTGTCTTCAGCATCCAAGAATAGAATTTGTACAGATTCATCGGGAATTTCATTCCACTGAACCCCCGGTCTTTGATCTGTGCTGCCGATTGCTTTGCGCTCGACTATACCGCCCTGCCTGCCGATTGTTCCCAGCAATACATTAAGCCCTGCAATGGCTTTTTCCGTATCGGCGCTTCTTGACCCGGACGCCGGATCGGCCCCGCCTATGACAATGCAGGACGGCGATGCGGCCATCTCGCAAGCGAGAGCTATAATCTGATCCGCGGAAATTCCAATTTGCTCCGAAACTTTCTCTGGAGGATATGAAGAAACAAATGCTTTGTATTCTTCAAAATCATTTATGCCGGAGACTGCTTTTTTCGTAATAAGATTTTCTTTAATCAAGACAGAAGCCAACGACAGAGCAAGCGCTTTTTCACTCTCCGGTGCGATTGACAGCCATCGATCGGCTTGCAGTGCGGTTCGTGTTTGCGTGCTTCCGATCTGAATGAATTTTAATCCGGTTTCTTTACGCTTATTCATGAGGGCGTCCATCCGTCCCGGCGTTCCCCATCCTTCCAGCAGCGGAGCGTCGAAATTCACAATCATCGCAGTATGTTCAAAATCGTAACCGAACGATACGTCGGCTTTCTGCATCATTTGCCGTAATGAGAACAATGTTGCATCTTCCAGCGAATCCGCAGAACAATAAAATGTATTGGGAATTTTCTGAGAAAATTGCCGATAGACAGAGGACTGAATCCTTCCGGGCCGCCGGTCGAAAAAGACGACCGAGCCTTTCCGCTTCTGAAGATGCGCCGATATTTCCACCGATGCTTGATCGATAGATATGGATACAATTCCGGCGTCTGCACCATTGTGTTGAAATTTGACCGGTCTCTCGATTCTCAGG